>Ga0099826_10002014_pt1 | contig 12802 bp, 13 predicted proteins | sample Mtrugardesep15_FD_76830 | JGI IMG/M metagenome (GOLD analysis project Ga0099826, IMG submission 76830) | Root nodule microbial communities of legume samples collected from California, USA - M. trunc garden sep15 | ecosystem: Host-associated > Plants > Roots > Nodule | place: USA: California...
AAAAAAGGAAATATAGAAAGTTAAACTATATAAGAGGTATTTTGAAGATGATATCATTAAAAAAAAGAGAAGTTGTTAGATATGTTTATATTTCATTCTGAAAAGGAAAAAAAAATGAGTTTATCTTGCTTATATTTTATTCTGCAGAGAGTATAAACTTTTAGTGACAATTTTGTGTAGAAAAATACTAATCAATCTTGATTTTCTAATTTTAACACAAAATAAGGGAAATGGTTTTGAACATTAAAATGGAACATGAACCAACCAATCTACATTAACCTCACATGAATAATTAGTAAATCCAACCTAATTTACTACTTTTTCTTAATTTAAATGGTTTGTAACAACTACTTTGTTTGTTTTTTGTCTTTCATTTATATAGGAAGAAACAATGTTGCTCGTTCTAAGGTTCCTGAAACAGAAAAGAGCTTCATGTGCTGGTCTGCATGTAACAAGTCAATGGTTTCAAAATTTCTAAATGCTAAAAATCCCAACATTCAAGTAAGTTATGTTTTTTTTTTTTCAAGAATAACTCAAAATCTATAAACAATTGTGCAAGATGATAATACCCCTATCCCTTTTTATAAGCATAATTTTATTAGTGCATAATCCCCTCTCCAACTTGGAGACTATGAAGTATTTTACTACTGTTTCTCCGGCGCGGTGGTATTTCTTGATTTATGTGCAAACGCCAATAAGTAACTCACACACCAAAAAACAATTTGAAAAAGAAAACTCTGCTATGGTTTTTGGTGGCTGGAAGTTATCAAGGGGCAACCAGAGGAAATATCTTGGTTCTTGTGAGAGTTTTAGGGTTTGGCTCTTTTTGTGTGAGAGTTTTGGGCTTTGTCTTCTTATTAACACTCTCAACGACTTAACACTTAGTGACGACGAAGCACTGAGTTTTGATATGGAGGAAGAGAGCGAGGCAGGAAATCATCTGAATTTAGTGGGGCGTTTTCTGGTGAATCGGCCCATTAAGCTAAAACCCATGAAGGTGTGTATGTCCGAAGTGTGGCGGCCGATCAAGGATGTGGCGGTATAGGAGACATTCCTTGGTTTATTCCTATTCCATTATTTTCATAAGCTCGACCTAGAGGAGGTGATGGGGGGAGGGTTGTGGAATTACGACAATCATATGTTATTATTAGAGAAAGTGAAGGTAAGAACTCCATTAAGAGAGGTACAACTGTTTCGTTTAAACATGTGGGTTTGTGTACATAATCTCTCAATCATAATGATGAGTGAATAGGTGGGTATGGGGTTGGCAAACTATATTGGTGAGTTTCTTGAGTGTAATGTGAACAATCAAACCAGTTTCTGGAGGGAGTATATGCGGTTGAGAGTAAAAATCGATGTGCGAATTCTGTTGAAAATTGTGAATAAGATTAAGGTTGTTGGAGGTGAGTGGTGTGTTGTTAATTTCTAGTATGAGAAACTGGGTACGTTCTGCTTTCTCTAACTCGAATGGGGATGTGCAGAAACTGTGGTACAATGGCCTCTTGGGAGACCAATGGAGGCCTATGGGTCGTGGGTAATGACAATGGTTGAAAGATGAAAGATCTAGTAGGGATGACGTTGCAATAGAGAGAATAGATGATTTAGAAGATTATATTTCACGAGAAAGACTTTCTTGAGCACAAACATTTAGACACGTCATTTAGGCACCCACACACAAAAGTATATTTCATTTAATTATTTATGAAATAAATATTATTTAAATATTTTCTCTCTCTACATTTTTTCAATTATGTATGTGTATTCAAACCATGTGTTCAAACCCTTGTGCCCAATTAAGTATTTTCCTATAGTTCACATGGAGGGTCATAACAACAACAACAACAACAAAAGAGTCATGCGCCTACGTGTCCAGATGCTATTGGTTAACTGTTGGTAGTGAGAGAAAAATCTGGTGGGGATGTCAATAGAAATTCTGCTCCATAACTATTGGCTAATGATGTGACTTGGATCCTTAGAGAATTAAATAGGCGAGGGGACATGGTCAAGTCATTAAACTTGTTAATGATTGGATCATCGATATCTATTTTGTCCTCCAAAAATGTTAGCAGCACAGGGTCTAAACTTTGCCCAATAAGAATACTATTTTCAACTCAACATCGTTGACATCTCAACCAACTGCAACATTTCTTTCTGCAAGTAATACAACCAACGTAGACAAATCTTCCAACATGGAATATAACCTTGAGAAGAAAAGGAGGAGGGAGGAGAAGAGATCCCTATGTCCTGGCATGTAGGACTGTCGGGACAAATGATTATTCTCATTTGGAATTGCTAGGGATTGGGAAGACATAGTGCAATTTTAAATGTTTGTAACCTTGCCTGGGAAAACAAACCAAATATTCATTTTCTTTCTGAAAGTTATCATATAGACGTAATCTCAAGCAGCTTCGTGTAATGCTTGGGTATGATTGAGGAAAGAAGTAGAGGTTTGGTTGTGTTGTGGAAGAATGATAGTAATTGTCGTCTAGTCAATTACTCAAGAAATTTGGATAATTTATAGTTGATGATCAATTGAAATGGGAGTCGTGGATTACTTATTATTACGAGTATCCATAGTGTAGTCGGTGTCGAGATGCTTGGGACCTTCTAAGAAATTACGTGATATGTCATCACTACCATGGTGTATCATCGGGGACTTCAATGACTTTCTATCTCAACAAGATAAGCTTGTTATTCATGCTCATCAAAATTGGCTATGTAATGGATTTCATGAAGCCATTAACGATTGTGATTTGTATGATATTAAGTTGGAGGGACATATGTTTACATGGATAAAGAGCCCTAGCACGACTAGAGTGATGGAGGAAAGATTAGGCCAAGAAAAGGTTAATTATTCTATGCTTTAGGTGTATCTCGAGGTGATTCTTATTAACCTTTTTTCATCCCATTTGTATAATAGCCCAATATTATTGGAGAGTGCACCTACATCGCGTTAGAAAGCCAACTATTCCTTTCATTTTGAGAATAGTTGTCTACATTAGTACAAAATTCTTTTACATGTCCACTGTTGCTAGAGGTAAAATCAAGAAAGTTACAAAACTAGTGTCTGATATTGGTGATTGGGTTACGAGACAGGATGATTGTGATGTAGCAAAGAATTATTTTGTTGTGCTTTTTGCGGCCAACAAAGGTAACTATGCTCCCGTTCTTGATCTTCTGAGTGTGTGGGTTACCCAAGAAGACAATGATATGCTTACAAAACCGATTTTTAGAAAAGAGCTCAAACATGCCCTATTTCAAATGCAACTTGATAAGTACCTGAGGCTTGGTGGATTTAATTATGAGTTCTATCATTATTTCTCCCATGTATATGGTGAAGATGTTTTCCAAGCAGCATGGTTGTGGTTGGAACATGGCTTTTTTCCAACGAATTTGAATGAGATTGGTATATGCATTATTTCTAAGAGTGAGAATCCATAAGCAATGAAGGATTTAAGACTTATTTAATTATATAATGTGTTATACAGTATGATATCAAAACTTCTTACGAATAGAGGAAAGCGGTGCTTGGATAAGTGTGTGTTGGAGGATTAATCAGCATTTGTAGAAGGCATATCAATATTGGGTAACACATTAATAGCTACTTAAATTATCTATGCTATGAAGAGGAAAGTGAAAAGGTAGCATGTTACGATTGATATTAGTAAGGCTTATGACCATCTGGATTGAGTCTTCCTTCATCGTGTCCTTTAAAGGTTAGGTTTTAGTGATATTTGGATTAGATGAATGATGATGTGTGTGAGCTCTGTTACTTACACGATTTTGATGAAATTTGATCCAGTTGCCCCTATAGTCTCTAGTATAGGAATGCAACATGGAGCTCCCCTATCACCTTACTTAGTTATACCGGTTGCGGATATTGTCTCTCATTCATAAGCTTGTTGGTTATGGTTATTTACTTGGAGTGCAAGTGTGTTGAGGGGTTTCATTAGTGTCTCACCTAATGTTTCCATATGAATGTTTTTTGTTTTGCATGACAAAGATGGTTAAATCACAAAATCTACTAAATATTCAAAAAAAATTATGAGGAGGCTTCTCGACAAGAAATCAACCTTCCCAAGTCTGAAGTATATTTTTTTAGCTGCATTATGTGCATAGTGGCTCAAGCTAACTTGTTTCGAATGCTTAGTGTTCTTCACATGATGGGAACTAGAAAGTACATAGGTCTCCCTTGTCTGGTTGGTAGAAATAAGGATATCTTTGCGTATGTGAATAACATAATTTGGATGAGAATTAGTTCTTGGCAAGGGAGAGCTTTCTCAAAAGTGGGTAAGGAAGTTATGATCAAATATGTTCTTCAAGTCACCCCTTCCTATAATTCCATTGTTCATGATGTAGAAAGGATGGTTAATACCAATTGGTGGGGTGGAGGAGGAAATAATTGAGGCATTAAATGGATGGTGTGGGAGCGCGTAACTTGTCCTAAAGAATTTGGAGGATTTTTTTTTTACAATTTCAAGGCATATGACTTAGCGATAGTGGCAAAGCAAGGTTGTATTTTCAAGGCCAGGTGTTACCCTCGTACCTTTCGTTTGGATGCTAAAATTTGGTATAACCCTAGTTTTGCTTGGAAAAGCATTTGGAATTTTCGTCAAGTTTTGTTATTTGTGTGTAGGTGTTGGATAAGAAATGACTCACCGATCCGTTTCATGAATGATCTATAGATTAGAAGTGAGCCTGGTAGTTGGGTTCAATCACCAAGAACCAAGGTCTGTATGATTTATCTATTTGTGGTCGGCGGAAAGATACATGTATTTTTAGTGAAGTGTTAGAAGGGTGGAAGCAATAGAACAAGGTGAGAAAGAATACACAAAGCTATAAACCTATAGACTATTTTAGTCAGCAACACATTGAGCAATGGGTGAAATGGAATGTAGGATGGCTGAAGGTTAACATTGACATCGCTTTTCGTCATGCAACTCATTCTATAGTGTTTGGGTGTTATGTCTAGGATTCCAACAAATTTTTTGTCTTGGATCAAATGTGGTTGAAGCTTGGACATATGACGACTATCTACTAGCAAGGAGTTCCAAATGTGTTTTTTGAATTAGATTCTCGTTCGCACGTTCACGCTGTTCAGTGACACCGAAGCGCTACTATTTGGCTAGATGGGAGCAAAGAGTCCACAAATGTGATTTTTGAATCAAATTTGCATACGCTCTTACAGGTTGTTCAGTCAAATTGTAGCATGGAATCGCAATTATTTTTTTAACAAAGTGAGTCACTTAATAAACTTTAAAAAAGAATTTTTTTTGGGATACCATGATATTGGTACGACATTTCCACCACCACTTAACATTGACTAATCTCCATCGGGGAATCTCTGAGGCACACAAGGTGGGTAAACCACTCCCACTCATATTTTTTCCATACGCATGAACCATGAGTCGAAATCCTAACCACATGCTTAAGGGGCCTGAATCCCTTACCACTGGAACAAATCCATTGTTGATTAAAGAAGAACTTTAAAATTTCTCCAAAATATGAAAGTGGTAATTGTATGGTTAAAAATTATATTAAAAAACTTATTTATTTTCAGAATCTCTCACTTTATGTACTAGATTTCATTAAGTAATACGTGCATAATTAAAAGACATTCATGTTACTTGATTCTTAATTTCTTTTGAACTTTTCTCCAACGAAAAACAAAAAATTTCCAATACACAGCAAACACACACACGCGCGCGCGCACATACTTTGTTTATTTTAAATTAAATTTCCATATATGTCTCCTATTTATCCTTAGTTAAAGGTATTCTAATTATTAATTAATTTATCGTTAGCTAGAGTTTAAATTTTGATTTTAAGCTTTAAACATTAATTTATGATGCATTGTATTTGTAGTTGAAAATAAGTCCTAGTAATTACAAATATAATCTACCAAGATTTGTGAAAGATTGTGGACCAATAGCTCAAAAGGCTGCGGCCAAAAAATTATAAGGCTTAAAGTTTCAGTAGTATTGAAATGAAAACAGTTTAACTTCAAACATTGTTATAAATATTTTAGTCTCAACTTATTCATACGGCTACAACACAACCAACCAAACTTAATAGTGTCGATAAGATGCTTATTCCTACCTTTCCCTTTCTCAATAAGTAATTTTCACTTCAAGATAATAAAAGTTGGCGAAAAAGAAATGGTAACACTTCTTCTAGAAGTGTCAACATTTCAGATGGTGCGAACAAGGACAACAATATGTTCATAAACGGAAATTATCAAGATTTTGCACATGCTCTTATGCACATATTTGTTTATGAAAATGTTGAAAAAGGGAAAAATCCTACTGGATATGACGTCTCTGAAGCAAATGGAACCATGATCAATAATGGTATATTAAATGAAAATATGGTTTCTAAACTTGACAATATGTATAACCCCATGACACAAAGGAACTTATTTGTGTCAAAACAAAATATACAAATTTCTAAAAGTTCTAGTCATAGTGTGTCCACCATTGTCCAACCCACACATGAAATCTCTAGACCTCAGGAAAATCCAGATATCCAAGTCAAGTACGAGCTTTACAATGCCAAAATTTATTCCTCAATCAAGGCTAGTAAACAATATTTTTAGCATTAACCTTTCAAGATCGTATCACATGTCTCAACCGATGCGTATGTCCTCTGTTGGTGGTAATTCTGAATAATCTCAATCAAGGCATGTGTCTGTTATAAGTGGTCATTCTCAACAGCCTGAACCGACGATAATGAATACCACCACATCGAGCATCAATGTTCCATCAAGTATGTCTCTTTTTCATTTAGAGACAACAAATTTTCCAAAAGAGGTGGAGTCTTTGCTTTGTTCAGGATCCCCATATCAATCTGGGGACTTTCAAGCTATAATGGGTTCATCATAATTTAACAACAGCTCTTACCGAAATCAAGTAAATCACTTATACTTATATCCATCATGCCTAAAATAACAACATCGGTGGAATATGATGTAAATGATTCATATTGTTTTTACTTGCCACAACACACTCCATCAACAACAAATTATTTTACTAAGCTACAAATGCAGTTAATTAGTCTACAACTACCAAGCTCATCAAAAACTCCTGAACTGAAAATAAGTATGTCTATGAACTACAATGGAGGAGGTGATGATCTTATTATCAAACAAATAAAGACCAATCCATAATTCTCATATGAATATGATGATGATCAACAACTTAACATAACACTTAATCTTTTTTGAGAAAAAAAAACAAGCTAAAAACCATGTAGTTTTATTGAACATGTATTACTTTTTACATATGGAATTATGTAGTTTGTATCCTTTAAATAGACAGATTTAATATTCTTTAAATTTGAAATTATAAAGGATAGTTTGTGTCCTTAGTTCTAACAAACTTAAGATATTTTAAATTTGAAACTATTCAGGTTTGCATGACCAAAGAAAATTACTAATCGTCTAAGTTGCTACGCTACATATTAATGACTACAATTCATATTATTTTTTAGAATTTAAATCCATTTCTTTAGAAGAAAAATCCCAAATCATACAAATTCACTGTTGTATCTACTATTAAACCAAATAAAATAAGACATGAAAAATCTAAACAAATTCAAAGTATAATATTGTATCAAAGAATTTGGTCATGCAAACATGAATAGTTTTAAAATTAAAATATCTTAAATTTTTTAAATCTAAGGACACAAACTAACCTTAATAATTTCAAACTTAAAGAATGTTAATTTTGCCTGTTCAAATGACACAAACTACCGAAATTCCATATGTTAAAAAGTAACATATGTTCGATAAAGCTACATGGTTTTTAGCTTGTTTGTTTTCTCAAAAAAGATTAAGAGTTATGTTAAGTTGTTGATCATTATCATCTTAGAATTGTGGATTAGCCTTTATTTGTTTAATAATAAGATCATCATCTCCTCAATTGTAGTTTATATACCTACTTATTTTCACTTCAGGAGTTTTTGATGAGCTTGATACTTGTAGATTAATTATCTGCATTTGTAAGTTAGTAAAATCATTAGTTGTTCATGGAGTGTGTTGCGGAAAGTAAAACAATATGAATCTTTTACATCATATTCCACCAATGTTGTTATTTTAGGCATGATGGATATAAGTATAAGTGATTTACTTGATTTCGGTAAGAGTTGTTGTTAAACTTTGATAAACCCATTATAGCTTGAAATTCCCCATATTGATATGGGGTTCCCAAACATAGCAAAGAAGATTTCACCACTTTAGGAAAATTTGTTGTGTCTGAATACAAAAAAGACATAATTGACGGAAAATTGATGCTCGAAGTGGTGGTATTTGTTGGCCTCGGTTCATACTGTTGAGAATGACCACTTACATCAGACACATGCGTTGATTGAGATTGTTAAAAATTACCACCAAAAGAGGACTTTAGTCTTGAAAGGTTAATGCTAGACTTATTGTTTACTAGCCTTGAGATCTCATGTGTGGGTTGGACAATGGTGGACAGACTGTGGCTAGAACTTCCAATAATTGGTATATTTTGTTTTGAAAATGAAAAGTTCCTTTGTGAAATGGTGTTATACACATTGTCAAGTTTGGAAACAATATTTCCATTTAATATACCATTATTGAGCATGCTTCCATTTGCATCGGAGATGTCAGACCCAATAGGAATTTTCCCTTTTTATAACATTTTCATAAATAGATATGTGCATAAGAGCAGCTAAAAAAATATTGATGATTTTCATATATGAACATATTGTTGTTCTTGTTTGCACCATCTGAAATGTTGACACTGCTATAAGAATTGTTACCATTTCTTTTTTGCTGACTCTTATTATCTTGAATACACAAAGATTTATTAACAAAGAGAAAGGTAGAAATAAGCAACGTATCAACACTATTGGGTTTGGTTGGTTGTGTTGTAGCCATGGGAATAAGTTGAGACTGAAATATTTTTAACAATGTTTGAAGTTAAAGTGTTTCCATTTGAATATTGTTGAAACTTTAAGCCTTCTAATTTTTTTGCCGCGGCCTTTTGAGCTATTGGTCCACAATTTTTCACAAATCTCGGTAGACTATCTTTGTAATTACTAAGACTTATTTTCAACTACCAATACAAAGCATCATAAATTAATGTTTAAAGCTTTAAATCTAAATTTTAAAATCTAGCTAACGATATATTAATTAATAAAGAAGATTACCTATAACTAAGGATAAATAGTGGACATACATGAGAATTTAATTAAAAATAAACAAAGTGTGTGTGGAGAAAGTTTTGTATTTTGTTGGAGAAAAGTTCATAATGAATTAAGTATTAACTAAATGAATGTCTTTTAATTATACACACATTACTTAATGAAATATAGTGCACAAAGCTTGAGATTCACAAATGAATAACTTTTTAATATAATTTTTATCCATATAATTACCACTTTTATATTTTGGATAAATTATAAAGTTATTTGTTAACCAACAATGTATTGATCCCAATGGTAAGGGATTTGGGGCCCTTAATCATGTGGTAAAGTGTTCAACTCTTGGGAGGCGATAGTCCACCTTGTATGCATCATAGGTTTCACGACGGAGATTAATTACTGCTAAACGGTGGTAGAAACATGTTTCTCTTCTTTCTTTCTATGAGAACTCTCATAATAGTTGTTCTGATGACCTTGCCAACAAAAATCACATCTCAGATTTAATCTTGTGATTTTTTCATCCCAATGTTTTATCCTGCGAGATAGCAAATACTTTTCATAGAACAAGGTAATGACCTCTTTCGAATCATCTAAGCGGATCATGTCTATCATTGCTACAAAAATCAAAACAACTTTTTAGCAGCACAGTACAACGTAAAAAATTTAATGAGCACAATACTTTTTTTTCCAAATTTTTAACAGAAAATAAATAAATAAATAAAATCCTAAGTGAAATAAATTACTTTGTTGAAATTAATCAACAATCATTGACAACATCGTCAAAAATTTAAAAGACTTTTAACAAGTGTACTAAAAATATATTGAAAGTAATAAAATTTATAAAATCATATCCACATGAATAGTTTCATTCTCAACTCGAGAATTTAATTATAATATAGATTCAAATGGGGGTATGCATAACATATATATATTTGAGTTAATAGAAAATAAAAATAAATTGGTATAGGAAATATCAAAGATTTAAAGTGATCATGTGTCATACCCCAATTTTGCCCTAGTCAAAACTTTCATTCTTCATTTTTGTTTTCTAATTTTTTTTTTTTTACAAAAAATAGTCTACCTTTGACCGAAGTCAACATTTGCCAAAGTCAACAGTTGACCAAAAGTCAAATTTCACAAAAAGTCAATAAACCTATTTTTTTGCACCAAATACATATCCATGAGCATCATTTACATATTAGTTACTTACAAGTTAATTTAAAAAAAAATCTCATTTTTTCATGCACATTATTATTTATTTTTATTCATGTTTTATTTTGTTACTTCATTCTAAAGAAAACTCAATTCCATCACACCCAAAATTCCAACTTTGATTCATTTCATTTCTATTTCATTTCCAATCACAAATATCATAACTTTGCACTAATTATGTTTCCAATAGCACAAAGTTCAAATTAAATTTAAAAAAAAAATCAACTTTGACAAATTCATTCGAAATGCACATTTCACTTCCATTTGATTCCTTCACCATAATTTCAACATCTAGAATCATCCTCACACATAACAGCTCGTCATTTTCGTACACCTCATCACCCATGACAAAAGGCATGACAAAAAATCTCATTTTTGCAAAAATTTCAAATTGCCCTTTTCTCAACCACTCTTACCCTAATTTTCCACACTTGATCACCAAGTTACTCCCTCTATAAATACCCCTTGAGCTCAGATAAAGAGGAGGCTGGAAAATTGAAGATCAAAAATCACAATTTTCATCAAAATATCAAAAATTCTCAAACCACCAGAAAGCTTCATTTTTCTTCAATCAAAAGCTTTCAAATACTCTAAAAAGATCAAAAAACACAAGAAAACCCATCAAGAACCGTGAAACATAAACTCAACATTGCTAAGAAAAAGTTGGCATTGGTTAGAACAATCCGGGGCTCAAACAAAGTGGGTTTCGATATATTTATGTTACTTGAAGTGTTATGAAGCTTTTACAATGTTTAGATTTGCTTAAAATGTTGTTTTTGGCCTTTTGAATTTTTTTTCTTTGAAGTTGTTTACGTTTCTCTTTGTACAAACTTCCATTGTGAAATCTAAGTATAGATTCATGATCAGTGTGAAAAATCTAGCAAGTTAGTATATTCATTTTGAGTTTTGATGACTGTTTGAGTTTTTGAGTGAGTTGATGTTTTTGGTGTTGTTATATGCGGGTTGCATTTGGAGAAGAAGTTGATTTTTTTTTTCTTTTTGCTGATTTTTTTTTATTTGAAGGGGATGATGAACTTTGGGCCTTTTTTCAGATCGGTTGATGCTTTTTGCTCACTTCTTTTCAGATCTGAACCCCCCTCTGTGACTTTTTTTAATTGTTTTTTCTCAAATAAGTGCTTATTTAAGCATTTGAGTCAAATTTTTACACCAACAAAGGTGATCTTTTCAGATTTTCTTTTCTTTTTGTTGGCTTATTTTTATAAGTCATTTTTTTAATTTATTCATTTGCTTTTTAGCTTATGTAATTAAGTGATTATTTAAACAATAGCTTATTTAAGCTTATTGAGTCAAATCTTTGCACCAACAAAGGTATTCTTCGCCTATTTTTTCTCTTAAGATTTTTATTTAATTATTTTATTTTATGCTCATCTATTTATTTATTCATTTTTCCCATTATTGTTTTGTTTTATTTGTTCATTTATTAATTTATTTTTATTCTTGCGTGCATATTTACTTACTTGTGTATTTACCGCATTTTCATTCATTCATTTTCATATTCATATTGCATTCTCCTATCTTCTACCCCTTCACTTTTTTTTTTTGGACTGTCTGGTGAATCAAATGATATTTTTATAATAAACATAGTGAAAAAGGGTCGATCTAACGTATGACTTTTCACACCCGGATAATTCCTATCCTAGACGTATGTCTCGTGATCTTGGGTTATTCTCACTATTAATTTAAGTTTTTAATAATAAATATAGTGAAAAAGGGTCGATCTGACGTATGTCTTTTTGCACCCGGATAATTTCTATCCATGGCGTATGTCTTGTGATCTTGAGATTATCCTCAATATTTAATTTAAGTTTTTATTAATAAATATAGTGAAAAAAGGTCGATCTGACGTATGTCTTTTTGCACCCGAATAATTCATATACCTGACGTATGTCTCGTGATCTTGGGATTATCCTTACTATTTAATCTAAGATATTTTCATAATAAAAAGAATGAAAAAGGGTCGATCTAACGTATGTCTTTTTGCATCCGGATAATTCGTATCCCTCACGTATGTCTCGTGATCTTGGGATTATCCTCATTCTAAAATTCTTAAAATCAATCCCACACACTTAAATTCTTTTTTTTTTAAAAGAAAAAATGGATAATGTTTTATCCGTTCCTTCGACACATGCAAAGTTTAAGCCTCCTAATGCGAGCACACAAGCTTTTGTTGTGTCGGCGGGATGCGACATAAACATTATTCGCTAAGAACTTGTTTTCTCTAACCGGATATTGTTTTAGGCTTAATAGCAGTTTTAACCCCCTAACTTTTCCAAAGTTGCAATATTGGTTCCCTAAGAAAAAAAACTACAAAACTGCCCCCTAAGTTTTGCAACTGTAGCAGTTTTGGCCCCCAAGGCAAAAATAAAAATGACACGTGGCACCTCACTTAGGGTGCCACGTC
>Ga0099826_10002015_pt1 | contig 12801 bp, 8 predicted proteins | sample Mtrugardesep15_FD_76830 | JGI IMG/M metagenome (GOLD analysis project Ga0099826, IMG submission 76830) | Root nodule microbial communities of legume samples collected from California, USA - M. trunc garden sep15 | ecosystem: Host-associated > Plants > Roots > Nodule | place: USA: California...
GGTCTGAAAAATTACAAATACATTTGATGTCTTATTCCAAATGCGATCAATATTTACCATTATTCAATTCAATTGCATAAAACACTGACAAACAGAACATGTAAATAACTAACTCTACAATTATGGAGCCATCAGATAGGAGCGAAAGACTAAAATTTGAATAATCACGAATTGATCATTTGAACTATGCTATTAATCATCATTTGACTCTCCAGAACAATAAGTAAAAATATTGCAAAAGCATATTGAAATAAAAGAAGTAAGAATAAGAAAAGTGAACAAAATGGCCTCATAGAGAATATCATTTTTCAACATGAATTAATTCAGACATATGCTTGTCTATTGAATAATTTATAATCATTGGCCAATTGAAAACATGAAAACATAATTGAAACGAAATTTATTCAATGAATAAGAAGGGACTCAGAGTATAACAGGATTTGTCGGCAAGGTCAATTACGACGAACGAGACCTAATTAGAATCGTCACTGTCACCTTCAAATTCAATGTAGTTTTAAGCATAACTGAAATTAGATTGAACAAAGATGAAAACGAAAAGGGATATGGGAGAAGGAAATAAAAATCAGGGTAATGCGGCGGCGGCGGCTGCTGCTATGAGAAACCCTAATCCGAGTGAGGGCACGGTTGAAAAAGGGGTATAGCGAGGTGCTTATAAAGAGCAGCGAGTGAGAGCTAGGGTTTTGGGTGTGAAACGTTGCACAGCTGTCGAATGGTTTACCCGGACCCGCTACGGATCCAACTATATAAATGGATCAGATCTGCCTGTCTCCTTCGATCGCTTAATATATTATGAATAAGCAATTTAAATATTATCAAAACTATTGAATAAATGATATCATTTGTCCATTTTAAGAATTTGAAAATGAATTTGTTATAATCGATTGTAGGATAATGGTGTAAATATTATTAAAACTTCTGAAGAGATTTTAAAAGTTGATTATGTGCTAGAATGATTGTGATGTCATTTGATGTAGGTAAAAAACATGTCTTCAAAAAAAAAGTATGAACAACTTAAATTAATCAGATGAGAATACTAATGTATTTTGCTTATTATATATATTGTGTATTTTATTTTTGTCAATATTAGTAAATACAGATATTGCATCAAAGTCAAACATACAATTTGTACCTTAGAGAAATAACAATATCACCAATTCGTTTGAAAATGCCAACACCGCATCTAGGAAGTGGATAATGCTCTTTATTAAATTGACATCGGAGAGAATCGAATTTGAGACCTTGAGGAACAGCACACTCTCAAATCCCGAGTCAACACCACCAGACCAACCTAAGTGGTTTTGCAGTTTTCTAATTTTAAAACGAGTTTTTTTTTTTAGAGAAAAATGAGGTTCTTTTAACAAATCAATATGAAGATAATATCTCAAGAGTTGCTAATTTAGAGAAGAGTATAAAGATAAATCATGTCTTTCTACAAAGTCACCGTCAAGTAAAGATCTCGAGTAACCAGTATAAAAGATATTTGAACTTCTTCGTATCATATATAATTACGAGGGGGAGACAAAAATGTGTTATGCACTATTTTTTCCTTAACCATGGTTATATGATTATATCCCATTGAGTTTTCCTTATAAGGTTTTTAATAAGACAAATTATGACACAAAAGGATGTTGTACACTTTTTTCTTCACTAGAATTGTTTTCCATTGAGTTTTTCTCCAATAAGGTTTTAACAATGCATATTCTCGATAAACATCAAAAGAGGAGTATTATAAATATCATAAGTAGATATTCACAAACCCTTATACTTCTCATTTAAGTGACATCAAATTATTTATCTTATAAGTCACACTTATCTGTACTTATCCATTGAGCACTTAACTCATAAGTCATATCATTATACTTCTCTGTAAATAAAGATCATGTAACATAATTGTACCTCACAAAAGTATAATATAATCCTCTCTTCTCTCTCTATTCTATCTTCTCTTTAATCTTTTTCTTCTTAATTTTATTCTAATAGTTTCATAACAATTTAAGTGTATAATTAGAAATAAAAAAGTCAGTTTAAAATTATGTATGTCTTTTATATATGTTACATATAGATGACTTATCAATTTTTTTAAAATATTAATGTGATGAAACGTGTATTTTTTTTGACGGAATGATGAAACATTTATCAAAAAAATGAAAAGTGAAAAAATCCACTTGGTTAAAAAAAAAATTAATTGTTTGCAATTTTTTTGAAAGGATATGTATCCTTAGGAGTATTTTTCATAATCATAAAAATGTTAGGGTAAATAAAATGGTCTCTTTTTCCCCTAAAAAAATTGGTCATTTTTTTTGTTGGGATAAAAAATGGTCTGTTTACTCCCCCTACAAAATAAATAATAATTTGTCTCTTTATTATTTTATTTTTTGTGAGGAAAATTGTCTCTTTATTGTTCCCAACAAATGAACACACTTTATAATTTTAAATTTTGTCTTTTATTGTTCCAAACACAACTCAACACAACGCATTTGTTCTGTTCCTCTTTTCATGTCTTTTGACCGTTGCTTTTCTCAACGTCTCTCTTCGTTCACACTCACTCTCTCTGATCAAACCTTCATCGCTCTCTTCAGGTACAATTCTTCTAACCTTCACTTCACTGTTCATCTTCTTCCTTAATCAAACCTTAGTAGTACCTTTTCTCAATTCCGCATCTTCTCTTACTATCACTATTCACCTTTTTTTTATCACCTTTTCTATGACCCTTTTTCTAAAATCAATATTTTTCCCTTTTATTTTTAGTTATAATTCGATACAATGTGACTCTTCATTACCTTTCTTTTTATAGTTTTTGCTTTTGATTTTTCCTTTTATTTTGGGTTAAAAGAAAAATACCATATTTAAAGTCTCATGCTTTGTTAATGTTTTAGCATTGTAATAGTCCATAGTTTAGTTTTTTATAGGAAAAAAATAGAAGGGGTTTTGGGATTCTGGAATATTTATTACTTCTTTCGCATGGCCAAGTATTGTTTTTCAACAAATCTTTACTTGAAAATAAAGAAAAGCATCAAACTTTATTCATATTGATTAACACATGATTACTTTGGCTCAAAAATAATGTTTAATTTTCTTTTTGTTATATTTTTCCCTTAATTCAGTATTTATATTGAGATTTCCTGTTTCTGCAGACAAATGCAAGCCTGAGATTAGATATATTATTCATAGGGTTTGAATTTGAAAGTAAGAGATGGGATGTTCTCAATCAAAATTAGATGATGAAGAAGCAGTTAAGATTTGCAAAGATCGAAAAAGATTCATTAAAGAAGCTGTTGAGCACAGAACTCAGTTTGCAAATGGACACATAGCATACATTCAGTCTCTTAAAAGAGTATCAGCTGCTTTGCTTGATTATTTTGAAGAAAATGAGGCACTTGAATTCTCATTCGATTCATTCGTGACTCCACCTGTGAAAAACAAAGCTAGTCCTGCAGTCATTTCGATATCGAAACATTCTTCTCCAACAACAATTGAGTTTGGACCTAATACTACAACTTTGAAAGTGAATTATTTGAGGCCAAGTGGTAATCCACCGATTTTGGTTGAGGAAAGGCCTCCATCGCCCGAAATGGTTCGAGTTGAGACGTATTCTTCAATGTACCAATATGGTATGGATGGTTTTTTTGGTATGCAATCCCCGCCTATGAATGCGTCAATTTTTGCCTATTCTCCGAATAACAGGCATGTTATCCCTCCTGCCTCACCTCAGTCTTCTCAATGGGATTCCTTTTGGAATCCTTTTACATCGTTGGACTATTTTGGTTACCCTAATGGAAGCAGCCTTGAACAGATTGTTATGGATGATGAGAACCGAGGACTGAGGAAGGTTCGAGAAGAAGAAGGGATACCAGACCTGGAACAGGAAGAGATGGATGATGAACAAGAAGATTTTGCTGTAAAGAGAAATGTAGCTGAAGAAAGAACCAAAATTGATGTAAACTCCTCCAAAGAAGAAGTCGTGGTTGAAGATGTTGATAAACATAAGGAGGAAGAGAAAGAGAAGGGAACAGATGCTGAAACTGTGCAGGAAATATCAGACTCGAAAATCAATGGCGGTGAGTGTTTTCAAGTATTGAAATCTCAATCTTCAGGTCATATGGAATCTAGCCATAAAGAAATGGCAATTGATACTGAGGAAGCTAAGGAAGAAACACCTGGTTTTACTGTTTACGTAAACCGAAGGCCGGCAAATATGGCTGAAGTGATAAAGGATCTTGAATCTCAATTCACAGTTGTCTGCAATGCAGCCAATGATGTTTCGGCATTGTTAGAGGCCAAGAAAGCTCAATACTTATCCCCTTCTAATGAACTTTCAGGTTTGGTGGAAGTGTGTGCAATTTATATTTTCAATTTATTGAAACTGTTTCTTCAAATGCTTCTGCATTTCATATGTTCTTGTGAGTTACGTCTCATGTTTCAAGAATATTATTCATTCTCATAATGTTTATTTATGAATGAAAACATGAACTTTGATTTGATGTTCATTTGGTCAACGTATTAACTCAATGCATTTGATTTTAGTAAACCATTTTGCGTTACTCATATCTATTTGTGAATTTTCAGGAATATAAGTTCAAATTATATTTATTTTGCAGCATCAAAGTTGTTGAATCCAGTAGCTCTTTTTCGCTCGTCCCCGTCAAAAATTATAACAAATTTTTCAAAAACTAGGGATGAAGTTTATGATGATCCAACAGAGGAACATTGTGTGTTTTCTGTTAGTCACCAGTCAACATTAGACAGGTTATATGCATGGGAGAAGAAGCTCTACCAGGAAGTCAAGGTATAATATTAAAATCATAATGCCTCTAACCGATGAGTATAAATCTTTCTAATGTACCAGAGACCAACTTCAACAATTGAATTTATTTCAGTCTATCATGTTATTATTTTTACAGGTCATTATCGTGCTTATGATTTCATACTATATTAATAATAGGAAACTTAATGCTATGCTCACCTTTTTCAACAGTCAGGAACACGTGTTCGACTTGCATATGAGAAGAAATGTCTGCAACTGAGGAACCATGATCTAAAAGGAGAGGAACCTTCGTCTGTGGATAAAACAAGAGCAGCTATTAGAGATCTACATACACAGATAACAGTTTCAATACACTCAGTTGAAGCTATTTCCAGGAGAATTGAAACCTTGAGGGATGAAGAGTTGCACTCCCAGCTTCTTGAATTGTTGCAAGGGTAAGTAAACATTCTGTCAAATTATAAAGTATCTTTTCCCCTTCAAATTTCTAACACACTGCTAATATTCCTTTGTTATTTTTAACCCATATCATCACTCAATGTAGCACTGACACTTCATATTGAAAACGTCTTCAGTGTCTGACACGTATTGGAAGTGTCGTATCTGATGTTTGTGTCTGTCTCAGTGCTTCATAGTCATTTCTTTTTAGAATACTTAGCATTAATTGGGTTCATCAAATTTACACAGCATCTGTTTGACCTTGTCCATAGAGTACCCTAGAAGATTATATACCTATTTTGGTGCAGAACTTTTGATTGTGCCCCTTTTACCTAAACAAAACTGCACATTCTTTTTATGATTGTTATGCTTCATGTCTTGTTTCTGATTTTTATATGGAAATTATACTGCGTTTTTAACGGAGACGACAATCTATGTCGAACATATCAAATGCAGAGAAGATATATCACACTATATTGGCTTGTAATTAGGCATAATTATATATCTAGCTAATTCTGATATATACAAACTACAGGCTAGCAAAGATGTGGAAAGTGATGGCAGAATGCCATCAAACACAGAAGCAAACATTGGACGAAGCCAAGATTCTTATAGCCGGCATTGATGCCAGAAAACAGTCTTCTATGTCGATAACTGATCCATACAGGCTCGCACGCTCAGCCTCCAATCTTGAAACCGAATTGAGGAACTGGCGAAACACTTTTGAGTCATGGATCACTTCTCAGAAATCCTATATTCACGCACTAACTGGCTGGCTTCTCCGATGCATGAGATGTGAGCCTGATGCATCTAAGTTAATATGCTCTCCTCGAAGGTCTAGCTCTACTCATCCGTTGTTTGGCCTTTGTGTTCAGTGGTCAAGGCGTCTAGATGCCTTAGAAGAAACAGCGGTGCTTGATAGCATAGACTTTTTCGCAGCTGAATTAGGATCCTTCTATGCACAACAGTTAAGAGAAGATTCTGCACAAAATACAACAGTTGGATCCAATGTGAATATGGAAATGGTGGAAGTTGCCAAGGTTGGAGAAGTTATGGAGGTTGCTGTTAAGGTACTCTGTGGTGGAATGTCTGGTGCTATGAGCTCAATGGCAGAGTTTGCTATTGATTCCGCTAAGGGATACAATGAACTTGATAAACAATGGGAGAATGTGAAGTTGCAGCAAAATTGGGAGGCTGTAAAATGAATACATATGATTACTTTTACTATTTTAGTTAGTTAGTTTAAGCAATGGTGTTAGTGAATATAATTTGTTTAAAAGTAGGTTTAGACAGAAGAAAATGAATTTTGAGGGAAAGGTTTTGTGCTAATCTCTTTTCCTTGGTAGAGTTTTATTTATTATTTTATTTTTTATAATTAGGAGAAGGAAGTGATGAATTCTCATGTCATTCTCAAGACATTTCTTTATTAGTTCAAATTTGGAGGATCTTACTCAATTTTACTTGTTTTTTCTTTTGATCTCTTCCCTTAGCTTCCTTTCTATTTTCCGTTAAACAATTGTTATAAAATAACTGAAGAGACAATACGGTTTTTGGACATGTCACTTTCTTTGCTGTTATTAATTAGCTATCATCCTTGCACAACCGTAGAGAATAAACCTTTAAGGCGGGTAGGACCACAATGAACAAAAAAAAAAAGGAATTTTAATGTTGCTTAAAACTTATAACTTTATAGAAGAATGATGCATTTACAAAACTATTATTCTTTGAAAGAAATACAAAAGTAAATGAAATATCTTTTGAAATATTTTTTTTAGGGGAATCGTTCTGAATTAATTATTAACATCATTTTGATTATGAAGATAAATTTTTCCGTTTAAAACTTCCACAAAAAATTAAAATTTAATTTGGTGTATGTGTAGAGGTTGCTTACCCACCCGTGTTAGACTCCAAGATAAAGGGGTGCAATGTATGTTGTCGTGCGTGACTTGTGATGCGCCATCTGAAGACCTTAACCATGTTTTCTTTGATTTCTCTTTTGCCGTGCAGGTTTGGCATCAGAGTGGCCTTTGGGATGTAATTCAACATGTACTTTCTCTCACAACCACAACAGCTGGTGCCATTTTTCATCTCTTACATGAGTTATCTAGAGAGAATTCCCAACGTTTTACTGCCACTATTTGGAGCCTTTGGAAACACAGAAACCTTAAACCCTGGCAAGAAATATCAGAAACAGTTGTGCAGGTTATTGACTGTGTTGTTCGTTTATTGGAAGATTGGAATCGGAAGAATGCTCAGGCTGCAACAACTCGCAACCCATGTCCGTCTCAACAAGTTGACAATAGTGCTGTCCCGACAAATACATCACCATGGCAGGTTCCCGCAGCTGTTCATGATTTCGAAGCCTCTAGCAGCAATTCGGAAACAAGGCAATTGCGATGGCAGCCACCTCCACGTGGTCGTGTTAAATGCAATATTGACGCATCTTTCTTTGACCAACTTAACAGAACAGGTGGAAGTATTTTTATTCATGACATATATCTTTTGGAATGACTAAGTGACATGTTCTTCGACAATGTGGATTTCACATCCGATTCTAAAGTTACAGTTGATGCATTCCATCGGGTTCGGGTTGATGTTACGGAGACGGGTCAAATTATCTCCGCATGCCGACATTTATTCGCTTCACATTTTACAAACTTGAAGGTCGAGTTCTATAGGCGACAATCAAATGAGGTAGCTCACACTCTGGCGGGGGTTGCGACATTATAAGCTAGTCCCACTACTTATTATAATGTACCTTGTTGTATCCAACATCTTATTGTTAATGAAATGCTATAAGCATTTTTTTTTTAAAGACGAGATTATATGGAGGTTTGATAATGAGTGAAAAGTGATCACATGGTTTAAGATGGACATTTGGTGTATTGGGATGATATGAATGTCCCTAATAACAAGCATTTGGTGTATTTGGAATTCATTGATGCTCCAGTTGAGGGCTTTTAAGACGTTCTATGCAAGTTTGGAATCACTTGAACCATGATCAAATGACCATGTTTGCTATGATAAAATGGAGTATTTGGAAGAAGAGAAATGTCAAGTTTTGGGAGGGCGAAACATAACCGGTTGATGGTGTGATTATTCGAGCCAGAGACTTGCTCCCTCGTGGCAACATGCTCTAATAAAATGTTATACGACTCAAACCAGGTTAACAATGCAGATGGCACCACATTTCAACAACAATCTTGTTATGAAAGTGGGAATATGTATGAAAGATTACCGTGTGCCCATTTTGTCATGGTAAGAACAAATTAATATCATATGAACCATAAAAAATTAGTCATGGAACAAATCTAATATCACAAAATATAATTCTATCATAGATGTGACTGTAGAACTTTTCTTAGGAGTCACAACATAAAAAATTGGACAATGTTTATTTTTATTTTTCCATTTCACCAGAAACACTTTATATCCTTACTCCTAAAAAGTAAAACAAAAAACTTGTTTGCCAACAGTATTTTATAGGTACAACAATTGTTTCTTAAAACAAATGAAAATGAAAATAAAGGCACAAATATATAATATATCAGCCTTTTTTCATTAGATTGGATTTCTCTAAAGCAAGTAATTTAATTTAAAATCTAAAGCTAAAACTTTTTTAAGCCTTAACCTAAAGGTTCACTCGAGACACGGCTCCTTTCTTACAACTCATGATGAATTCTCCCTCCGGTCCTATTTACAAGAGAAAGTTGACTTTTTAGATACATTGAATAATGTATGTATTCTAGTCAAGAACCTAAACCAAATACATAAATTATTTAATGTATCTAAAAAGTAAATTGTCTCTTGTAAATAGGACCGGAGGGAGTATGTTTTAACCAACTTGTGTATACAAAAAATTAGACCATATGTAGATAGTAATAATGAATGATAATTTTACCATTATTTTCAAATTGCACAGTAAAAAAATGGTATGAGACACTTGTTTTATGCTTTGTAATTGAGAGGAAGATAAACAAATCAGTGGATCTTTATTCAATATTCACCAACATCTTCTACCTCTCCTTCAGTAATGTCAAATGTCACCATAAGAGTCAGAAAAACAACAACTGCAACCAACTGTGCTGCCACAAAATATTTACCCTTCCTTTTAAGGGTTTTCTCCTCCTTTGTTTTCTCCCTTTTGGGTATGCTCTTAGACTTTGGTCCTAATGAAAGAAAAAAAATGATGAATTAAACTTCATGAATAGGGAGGTATATCCTAGTAATACAATATTTTTAACACAAAAAACTTAATAAATACAAGCATATCAAAAAGGAAACAACTTCACTGTTAATTTTAGTGTTCTAACAAGAAATTTAAATACTTTTGTATATATGAATTGATAAAATTTCAGAAGATTGCATTATCCACTCCACATGAAGAAATTTTGGACATGTCAAAAACTTAAAAGGCAATCAATAGTTATGAGCACTAATAAGCAATTTCTAGTTTTATTATAAAAATACGGGAACAAATCTAAGTTAAAATTAGCTTAATACCTTTTTTGCAGAATAAAATAAAATACTGATTAAGTTTTAGGCAATAATACTGTGCACATGGTGATACATGTCAATTTTGAAGTTTGATTTGAAAATAAAAACTTGCACAATTAAACCCTTTAAAACAAAATAGGGAAGAAAGAAATTATTAAAAGAAACAAGATTTAGCATACGAAATCATGGACATATCTTACTCTGAGTAGATTGACTTCTGGAACCAGATGATGACGCATCTGTATGAAATTGTGGAGCAGAGGAGGGAGATGTGCCAGCTTCTTTAAGTTCAGTCTTACATTTTTGCACATATCTAACTAAATTATCATGTTCCGAAAATTTGATCCGCAGCATTGAAGATTCCTAATGTGTACATAAAAGAGGCAATCAGAGTTTTCTCAAACTAAATCTTTGAAGACTCGGCATGTCTCTAAACATAAAATGTAACAGAAGACAATCAAGTAGTACGAGGGCAGGGATGGAGCCAGAAAGTTTTGTTTGGGGTGGCGATAATACAACACATGATATGTAAAATCAACAGTCGCTAACTTTTACTAATACCTCTAAAAAAAACACTTGCTATTGATAATTATACATATTTAATAAGTTCAATAGAAAATCATATATAAGTTATATATGATTTTTATTGACCTTATTACATTTGTTGGACACAGACTTCATATACAAATATTCTCTAAACAGATTCCTAACATAATCCCTTTTCTTTCCGCATCTCTCTTTCAACAAACCATTGGCTAATGTCCCTCACCCAATAAAGCACCATAGAAAACATTTATTCACATTCTGAGAAAACATTTACTATTTTTGTTATTAAGAATGGAACTTCTAAAGATAAACCACAGCTGTTTTAGAATAATCTTACTCTTACTTCACTATCATTTATTCAATGACAAATTTTTTGGCAGCCAGGCATTTGTTGGAAACAGACTTCCTATACACATGGATTCTATCATAATCCCTTTTCTTTCAGCATCTCTCATTCACCAAACTATTGGCTACAGTCTCTCTCCCAATAAAGTGTCATAGAAAACATTTATTCACATTCTGAGAATCTGACCAATTTCTTATAGTTCCCAGAGTGTTTAACACAAAAGCGTAATCGTAAACCACTTAAGTCCAACTTTAGTTTATCGCTAGGTATAGCTCAAGCAGCATTAGTCTATTTGAATCCACAACTACCATAAAATAAACATTAGAAACACCGTTGTTTGATATTTGACGACACTTACTGGTAAAGCTTGAAGAGCAATAAGTCCATGCGCAAGAAAAATTGCATCCAAACTTGATGGCCTGCATACATAAACCAAATAAAAGAATTTGAATGCATCACCGAGATGTCAAAGTCAATATTTGCTTTAAAAAATGAAAATGACACCAAATTATTGCCAACAAATGAATATAATGCTATAACAAAAATCTTCTAGTCCAGAAGATTCACCTGTTCTCATCAAATAGGTAGTTCTTTTCGCCTAACAATTTAGATAGAGCACCATAAGCAGAGTTTGCCCTCTCATAAATCTGTTCATCACTAAAAGTCATACATAAATACAATATTTAAACTATAAGCTATTGGATTTAATTCGTTTACACGGTTAGTGTAAAGATGATTTACACTTTCGATCAATCATAACTGTTAGACCATTACAAACATTTGACTTTATTCTTAAACTACTTTTACAGTCATTCATTTGAATGGTTGAGATTCACCAACGGTTTTACACCTGTTTATACAAATTAAACTCTAAACTATTACTCACCAAGAGAATATAAAATGAAATTAGAGTAATTAAGCTGGTTAGAAGAAAAAGTGAAAAACTGACCTCTTCTTTCTTGACTACAGCATTGTCATCGGTAATCCCATGTTTCAGCTTCACCCAACGCACTTTCTGCGAATAGAGAACCTTTCCTAAAGGCCAAGGAAGATCAGAATAATAGATGGTATAAGCAGAGGAACCATCATCAGATCCAACCCAAAGTTCATAGGTAAGTGCATCATGAAGCCAAGTTGTGAGAATTGCTTTGATTGATATCCAATCAGGAAGTGAAGAAACTTGACTATCTAAATCAACAACACCAACATCTTTCTTTAAACACTCAATTATCCCTTCATTCTCATTGTTATACGCCACATAATCATCACCAACCTCAATGTAAGGAATTTTATCTAACAAAACAGAACAGAACAAAAAACACAGAAACATTGGTATTAAAAAAAAATTATAGACCCATTAACAGAAAAAGATAAAAAAAATGAAACTTTATGAATCATGGGGTGTTGTGTTACCGGAATGTGGGTGATTAACATGGAAATCTAATTGGAAGGGAATTTGAGCGAAATTGAGATAGATGAAAGAAGAGAGACATTGAGGGCAACCAGTTGGAAGACCAAAACAGGGTTTCCTGACAACTAGAGTGTAAGGTTCAGCCATGCATGCATCGATCGACAAAGATTGTTGTTGTTTTGTGTTGAAGGAACAATTTTCCTCGTATAGTTCGTTAACTAGTTAGGGTTCATGGTACTGTCGTGTTTTGCAATGCATTAGAAATGGGCCTAGCCCAAAGGAAAACAACTCTTTCAAACAAAGTATGATTTTATTTGGAGTAAATAGCCAATTACTCCATAAATCGTAAGTTTCGTCAATTACCTCTCTAAAATTAACAAAACTTCACTTACGTCCCAACGTTAATCAATTTATCTCTTCCGTCAAATTTTTCTGTTAATGAACATGACGTTTTGTAAATAGCCCCCCTGAAGTTTTGCACTTATGTGCAAAATGCCCCCGAACTTGAAAATTTTTATATATATTTTGTTATGTGTAATTAATGATAACTTGTTCTTTTTTATTTATTTATTTGGGGGAAATAAGATAGAAAAGTAACATAGTGATTTTTTTGATGATTAATTTATTAAATTTAATATGGAGAAGTGAATGAATGATATCATCTTAAAAATAGAAACTAATTTGAGGTTTTGTCTCTTCTTTTTCACATTGCACATCGTATTAGAGGAAAATGCATAGACCTTAAATCTTAGACCATGTGAACTATTTGGGAAATGGAAA
>Ga0099826_10002016_pt1 | contig 12792 bp, 8 predicted proteins | sample Mtrugardesep15_FD_76830 | JGI IMG/M metagenome (GOLD analysis project Ga0099826, IMG submission 76830) | Root nodule microbial communities of legume samples collected from California, USA - M. trunc garden sep15 | ecosystem: Host-associated > Plants > Roots > Nodule | place: USA: California...
AAAAAAAAAAACGCACTCTTTTTTTTTTTTTTAGGTTTTCGGATTATTAAACTAAATTTTTGCACTTGAATTGAAAATCGTTTTTTTTTTACAAGAATCGGAAATCTTTTAACTCAACATATAAAAGCCTTTTTTATATATGAAAAAATCAACATATAAAAGTGTTAAACAATATTAAAATAAAAAAATCTTTCAAAAAATATTAAAATAAAATAACATTTTTATTGTGTAGATTGAGTTTGCAAATTTGAAACTATAGACCGGTTACCCGAATCAAACCACTTTGGATTTGTTCCTATTGATTTGAATTGAACCCGAACTTGAATGAACAAGTTTGGATAAAAGGTGGGTTTGGATCATCAGGTTGAATGATCATCCAAACCCTAAATACCCCTACTTTACTTTAACCTAGCCTCCATCTCAAGCTTATACCTATTTGAATGTCATTTGCCTCTCACATAGATTTCTTACATTGATCCCGCTATCATCACTACTATTTCTGTTCAGAACAATGAACTTTTTGGGTCTGCTCGGAATTCATATTGAAAGAGGAGTCAATCTAGCTATCAGGGATTTGGTCAGCAGTGATCCTTATGTTATCATCAAAATGGGAAAACAGAAGGTGAAAACTAGGGTAGTGAAGAAGAATCTAAATCCTGAGTGGAATGACGACTTGACTTTAACTATTTCGGATCCTCATACTCCAATCTATCTATATGTGTACGATAAGGACAGGTTTAGCATGGATGACAAAATGGGGGATGCTGAGTTTGACATCAGTCCATTTGTGGAAGCAGTAAAGATGCCGTTGGAAGGTCTCGCAAATGATTCTATAATTACAAGGGTGCGACCTAGCAGGAGAGAGTCACATTGTTTTGAAAGATGGTAAAGTTGTCCAAAACATGGTTCTTAGATTACGAAATGTTGAATGTGGGGAAGTGGAGACTGGAGATTCAGTTGCATTGGATTGACATTCATGGTTCAAAGGGTCTTTAGGTTACAAAATATTTCTCCTTGAAATCTATGTTGTCATCAGCGCGCTACAGCAGAATGACGTAGTAGTGTTGCGTTCAGCGCGACGCTTTTGGTGTGCGAGCCACCGTCAATAATAGTGGTTGTGGCGGCTTCTAATTGCAGTGAATTTGTGTCCTCAGACCACTATGTGTCCGCTATTAGGGTTTCACGGTAAAATTCCTCGAATCCATTTTTTTTTTTTTAACAATTGTTTTTTAAGAGTATAATGTCAATTTGAACCCTTTTAAGGGTGATGGTCTGTTATTCATCATGTTATGTTCTTGCTCACAAACAATTGTTATGTCAATCCTCATACTCATTATATATGTTTCATAAGATTAATTCTTTTATTCTGGCTGTGACTTTTGAAATTGTTATAGCTCCAAAAAAATAGAAGGTGAATTAGATCAAGTATTTATAGGAAAGTTTAGCTAATTACATTCTACCTAATTACATCTTAATATGAAAGATTAAGCTAAATGTAACTAAGTAACTTGCAGCTCAAGTAAGTTGGATGTATGTGTAATGTTCTTAGCATCTGTATCTTCTATCTCTAATAGTTCATCATGTCAGCCGCATTGCCTTATCTACACAATAGAACAAAATAGGGGACAATCTACTATGTTTCATGAAAATGTCATGTGAACGTTTTGTTCTTCATGTTTTCATATTTCTCATGGTTGAGTTACGTATGTCGTGTGTATATTTTATAGGCTATTCGTGCTCTTAGAAAAACATAAATATATAGATTTTGATCCATCAAGTCCAGAATATCAAGTCAATTGCGCGATCTATGTTTTCATTCCTTTTTCCGTGTATGTTATTAAGGAAATTGTTCTTTGTATGAAACAACATGAATGATGCATGAGGGAAAAGCATAGACGAAATCTCAAGACATAATTTACGTCAAGGGGTAGTGGGACACTAGTTGGAACTCGATAAAGTTCATGGGGCTGATTCAATTGCAGAAATTAGGGGCCATTTCAATTGCAGAAGTTAGCTCATTATGGGCTTATGGCAAGGGATGAAAGACATGTTATAGGAGCACTGAAGCTTTGCCTCAAATATCATTAATGGAAAGGTAATGGTTTGTTAAGGTTATGTTGCAGTAAATGGTGAATAACACTTAGTTATGAAAAGAAGGTTTTTGGTGAGGCATAGAAGATTATGGAGAAGCTTGCTCCTGCTGCATAATCTTTTATATAAACAGTGTTGCATGTTTTATGAAACAATCATTGTTATTACTACTAATTTTTTTTTTTAGAAAATTATTACTACTAATTTATCGTAGACAAGTATCACAATGAATTTTATCAATTTCACTTTAATTTCTTTGTCGCAATTCTATAATACATCTTCCGGTCAGTATTATAATTAAAAATTTACGTTTTTGGTTCCTTCAATAAATGATGTATGTGGGTTATAATGTAGACCACATACATCTTTTAGTGAATGAACTTAAAATGTGGTTTTTTGTTTATAATAGTGATATAAAATAGTCTTTGATTCTTCCTTAAAAAAAATAGTCTTTGGATTGTTCGAGACTAAACATGTTGAATAAATGAGAAGCTAGCATCGTTTTTTTTTCTCCGACAATTCTAGAAAATCAATGAGGAAAATTGTATTTCTAGAAGAACAATATCACATAGAACAAGTTTTAAAGAATGTGTAATAACATTTACCATAAAAAAATTGATCATGAATATCTATAAAAGAAATTACAATAAGTTAAAGTATTTAATTTTTTTATATTTTCCCATTCAAATGTTATTGATACAACCTGTGTACTTCAACATTTGGGATTCTTAAAGAAAATTTTAGTGAAATTCCTTATGGTCTTTGTCTATTTCATATCCTCGTTATTTCATTTTACTGGTTAGACTCTTTTGCTTATGAATATGAATATTTTCAAGCAATTCAAGATTCATAAAATGTCACTAATAATGGATCCAAACACCTTTTTTAATGTTTATTAGTTGTTTGTTTCAATTTAATTTTGCTTCCCCATATGTTTGATTTAATGCTTATGTGAACTTTCCTCAAATAATTGGTTTTATAGTTCTACATTATATCATAATGGAATGTATTGAATCATCAAATTTGGTTTTTAAAACATTTTTTGGTTCTTCCTTTTGAAAATAAAAAATAAAACTTTTTTGGTTCTAGGTACTGCATTTCTTCCCTTGCAAAGTTTGTTTGAATAATTCATATCGTCCTAATGCAAAAGCTTTTAAAAGAGACAAGGTTTGTGGGGCAAAACTCTCTTGATTTTATATAATATAATATGTCTGTTTAATTTTAGTCGTAGTAGATCAATTATAGTATGATTATATTTTTTTTTTTGGGGTTAGATATTCTTATTCATGTTTTTCTTTGACTTGAAAAAGAAAAATATTGGTACTACTTAATATTCTCTAACCTTGAAGATTGTAAAATGATATATGATGGAGTTGCATGGAAAATGGTGATTGCAATGATACTACTTCGAAGGTAATATATAATGAAATTTTCCGAAATTATGAAATTAAATTATCTTTGTTATTTTTTTTAAGCAAAATTATCTTTGTTATTTATCATCCAAGTTTTTTTGTTGTATATGTGATAGATATTAATAATACATTTAAATACTTTTTTCAATTTATATGACTCGTGTGGTAGCACGGATAAACGATCTGGTCTTCTTTTTGTTTCATAATCAATTTCAAATTACAATACCTAAGTTAAAATATGTATGACATTTCTATTACTGTCAGATTTTTTAAGGTGGGTTGACTTTGAGATTTTGAGTGTCGTGTGCTTAATATGTATCGTATTTTGTATAAAGTGATTTTGTGCGTCCGTGCATGTGTGTGTATGCCTTGATTATTTACAATGGACAATTATAACAAGTTACATTCTTGCAGGTTTATCTCATTTTGAATCCCAACAGCTGTCAAATCAAATGAAATGGTTTTCGATCCTTCCGAGGCTGCCTTTGAAGGATAATACTTTACAATGGACAACTTAGGGCCGTAGATATCATAGAGAATAATGCATAACAACTCAGACAAGGTAGAGATTCCAAAGAATAGCACTACAAAATAATGGAAAAAAAATAGTCCGATAGAAATATTATCCGATAACATTGCATATAAGAATAACACAAAAACTTATAGTCCGATTGAAATATTGGAAGCACATAATTATTTTGATACATGGTTTATCAAAGATAAACTGCCTGAAATTCAAATATTATATTTACATACACATTATTTGTTTCATTTCAGAATCCTTGTGATTTTCCTATGAGCCACAACCAATCAAGAGCATCCCCAACAAATATGCCACACACAAGAAACAACACAAGAATATTACCCAGTGCATTCTGTTCAGTAGCCTACAAAAGTAACAAAACCATAATAAACCTTTGATTAATAATTAAACATTAAAATCAATTGATGTACAATTTATACTACATAAATAATTCAAGAATATGTAGATTAAAAATGATTGATAACATATTTTACCTTGTAACCTTTTGGTGCAACTGTTAGCACACAAACAGTGAGATAACCATTTGTTAGTCCTAAGACAGAAACAAGCATAATCATCCATCCTTGATCACCATATTTTGTTGTGAAGTAAAATGCTGGGATCAATAGTAATCTAGAGAGAATTGCAGCGAGTAAGCACTTTCTTGACTCCAACTTCAGGAATTTGAGGAGGGGAATATATCTGGATATTAAGTCTGTGACATTAAACACCGCGATCAAAACCAGTGTGTACCTAAAAAGAATGACCAAGTATGTCATCATGTAATAAAACCACATGGATTACCAAAACAAAAGATTAGGGGAATGATAATGAATTAACCATTTTCCTAACTGATGTGATCCAGTATTTTCATACAAGAATCCGGGGACAATTGACAGGGTCAACATGTATATCAAAAATAAACCAGTTGAATAATCAATGTTCTGAACGAATAGTTGCTTATTGCTTATCCGTTCGTGTTGTTTATCATCGAATCCAACCTGAAATAGTTCCAAAATCTTTTAGGTTATTGGTAAGTACTTCATGAAGTTTACTAAGCGTATAATAAATTTAGCACAAGTTACATTACTTGTTGGCTTATCTCATTTTGAATCCCAGCAGCTCTCAAATCAGCTGAAACTGTTTTCGATCCTTCCAAGGCTGCCTTTGAACGATAATACTTTACAATGGACAACTTAGGCAAGTAGATTGCATAGAGAATAATGCACAACAACTCAAAAAAGGTAGAGATTCCAAAGAATAGCACTGCAAATAAAAAAAAATAGGTGAATATTAAGTCTATCATATATGCAGCATAGAACCAGAGCCGACTCAATGTATTTTTAGGCCTAAAGTGAATTTAAAGAGAGATCTTTCAAGTGTGTTTAGAGAGACCAAGACAAAATTAAGAAAAAAATTTCCATAAGTTCCCTCAATCGAAAATAATTCTATATGATATATGTTAGACACTAAACACTAAATATGAGTATTTGGTGAGCTAGTAATCGAACATTAGTTTGTCACATTGTGAGAGTATATCCTCTTTCTCTATAGTCAACCTCGTTAGTGTGTGGCCTTTTTAATATAAGTGTGTGCGTGCTCGCGTGTGTGCGTGCGTGTGCTGTAAATAATATTTAATATAAACATTATTTACCAATTGTTAGAGATTTTAAAATAAAAAAATAATATTGAAATGATACAATATAAATTAATTTTTTATTTTTGCAAACTTTTAATTGCACACTACTTGTTTTAATATATTTAGAACAACCGACATCAATTTAGATTGATAGGAATATGAAGTCAAACGAATTTAAGATTCAAATAACCAATAAAATAACTATCATTGAAATCGAACTTGCAACCTAAACTATAACTCATCATTTACATACCACTTGATATTCGAGTGAACATGTTTACAAAATTTGACGTACAGAAATACTTTTAAAGACAAAAATATGAGGCCTATTACGAGGCCTAAAAACCTTGGGGGCCTGAAGCCTTGCTTTAGTGGCAGCCCCTTGGGCCGGCCCTGCATAGAACTTTTAGTATGGAAAATAAGTTTTTGTGAGTAAAACTGCTTTTGATTTATGAGTTTGCTAGTGCAAAAGGGGAACATACATGCCCCTTTCCGAAGTCCGTCATCTGATTTCTCAAAAGCCACTTTGGTGAGAAATCTCAAACAAGATGTTAGAACTCCTGAGGCGGCTAAACCAGCTAGGAATGACTGCAGAAAATTAAAATGGCATTATTTTGTCAACAATACTATTATTTCAAGAAATAACATGAAACAAAAAGGACTAGAGTAAGATGTTTCACACTTTATTATTGAGACAATATAAAAAGTTAGGGGAAAGACCAACCTGGATGAACTCAGGACACATGAGAGACATGTCTCCAACCATGCCTCCTTGGACAAGAGCATCTGCAACTCCAAAACTAGCAGAAAGTGCACATAAACCAATATAGTGTCCCATTCCCCCTTTCCCTGATGTTGCCAGGTCTAACTGTCACACAAAATTTATGTTAATAACTATTTTAGCAATAGAAATGAATTACTGAATCGAAGAATTTGTACTTACAACAAGAACCAACAAAGTGCAAACAAAGAAAAGAGTGTATCCAGCTAAGATTCGCATCCTAGTGTTGATCCTTGACTCATTGTGCGTCAATATTATCAATGTCACAAGTGTGAATGGTAGATAAATGATGGTGAGTACTCGCGAAGGATGGTATCTCTATATGAAAAACATGTTAGACCAGCATCTTCATAATAAATCTTGCAATTAAAAAGTAAATGAGATTCATAATAAATCTCAATGAAGAATGCTTAGAGGTTCTAAAATCATATTTGGTTTCACTTAAATCTGAACAAGTTGTGATATACTTACAGGAAATAGTTTGTAGTAGTAATCTCCAATTGTTAACATACTATTCCAAGTTATAAGGGACCCGAGTCCAAGAATGAAACAGACTACTCCTGCTTGAAATTTTCCCTGCTTGTGCTTGGAATAAATTAATTTGAATTATAGATCAGTAGGTAAAACAACATTGAGTTAATGAAAAATAAAATAATATAGTTAATAGTAATATTGAAATAATAATCATATACCTTCAAACTTCTTGGTGCTCCATTTTGGTCTAAAGTAATAGTCATGAGTGACTAATTTTCTGTAAGAAGCAACTGATTATAGTAAGGAATAGTCACTGTTGAGTAACAAAGTTTATAGTTTTTAATTATAAAATGTTTAGTCCTTCATAAACCATTTTCAATATCAAGGAGATAATTCAAACGGCATTTGGATTTGAACAAAAATAAAGAAAAAAGAAGCAACATACATGAAATTGAAGGAATACAAGTTAAACCAGATGTGCCTCTTAAACCAAATATGAACCTTCTACACAAAGAATAGAAACTCAACTATTAATGTTACTCTTGAAAAAAAGGATCTATAAAGCAATTTTCTAAACCCAAGTAGTCTCATCATATGTTTGCTTCCTGATATTAGTGCACTAATGAAGGTTGTTTCACTTTACATGATTCTTGTGTAATTGTTGTATTTAAATTTAAATTATACACGTGACAACCATAGTGGGGCTATAGGCTTTGACTCCATTCTCATCTTTATATAGCGATGCCAAAAACATTGCCTTATGTCTTGATTATCTAATAATATAGTACTAATAGATAAAGTTTCATGTGCATGTTTTGTTTGGCCCTTTCATTTATTTAAACTGAAGCATCTAATATAAAGTATAAAAGAAGAAAACGTAATTTGTGTTCCAATATATATATATACACACACACACAAGAGAACAAAATAGGGGACAATCTACTTTGCTTCGTGAAAATGTCATGTGAACGTTCTGTTCTTCAGGTTTTCACATTTCTCATGGTTGAGTTATGTATGCCGTGTATATATTTTATAGGCTATTCGTGCTCAGAAAAACATAAAAATATAGATTTTGATCCATCAAGTCTAGAATATCGAGTATTTAAGTGTATGTTATTAAGGAAATTGTTCTTTGTATGAAACAACATGAATGATGCATGAGGGAAAATCATAGACGAAATCTCAAGAAAAGTTATAGGGTAAGCCATCCTACGTGGGTCGAGTAGCGGGTTTGGCAAAAAAGGTTGAATTCAAACTATGAATACACTTAAGTGTAACATTTTTTTTTGTTACACTTAAAGTATAACATTTGATAATGAGTATATATTTGCATAAACTTCATTTTTTTTTTTATCTTAATTCTTCTGGACATGGCCAAAATTTGTTTCAACGAGGAATCAAACTCATGTTTTCTCGAACGATTTCTTCTTTAGTGGAGTTCATTAACCATTTGATCCAAATCACTTCATTATTTTTTCTAATAAGTCAAATTAGTCCATCGAAATTAACACTCTAGATAATCGAACCTAAAAATTTGAGAGACTCAATCACATAAACTTTTACAACAGAGAAAATGTGTTAATTTATTATCTAAAAAGGGTAACATAAACAATGATTATATGCCTATCTACTTGTCATGTCTTAAGAGATGAAGTCTGAGCACTCGAGCTTGTCTTTGCCTTTGGTTTGATTATATGCCTCTCGACTTTTACACACCTCTTCTTTTACAATCTTGTTTCGTACTCCGCATTGGTGTGTATTGGTTTTATAGGCATTGAAGTCATGTTTTACACCACTTTTGTTGGTATTTGTCGTAGTACCCTTTTTAGGGTTGATTTCGTGATTTCTGGTAAGGTCTATGTCCCCCGCTTTTGTTTGTATTCATTTGCTTAAAAAAAACAATGACTATATATTATGACCAAAAATATAATGGAATTTCTTTTCCCACCCTTCTCTTCTTGCGTACCTTATCTGGATTCTAAAATCTGAAATATTTAACGTATTTTAGAGGATTTTATAGGGCGTTTATGTTGTTCGAATTATATAATTCAAACTGCATAAGGCGCAAAAAAATTTATACGATGGAAAAAGAAGGTGTCAAAAAGTAATGCACCATAAATCTCTTTTCAGGATTATGAAACAAGAATAAAAAAACTGATTATTTATAGATAAGACTAACCCATAAACAAGCTAGGAACATGGTAAGTATTTATCAATTTTATTCTTGTATTATCTCGTGAAGATGTATCCTACCGGATTTGATCGAATTAAAAATCAAATTTAAGTGTAAACTTTTGGTCCGGTCTAATGTTATTATGTTAAGGCCGGGTAAAAGACACACAGCTCGATCTAACGCATTCATTGTAAACACTAATATTTATATAAGCATATGAAATTGAAATGCGAGAAAATCTTGCACAATGCAAATCCAAACACTATAGGAAGTTTTTTTTATAGGGAAAATAACTTATAGCTTTTTATTATTAATCATTGTCAAAATATAAAAAGGTACATCATTAAAGATATGAAGACCATCTAAGAATAAGGTATTTCTAAAAAGAGTATGGCCGACCTCATTCGTTTGTCTTCGACTAAACTCCACCTTAAAGTTTTTAAAATAGAAATTGCGGTTCATTTAAAAATTGGAAAGAAAAATTAAAAAGGTGTGAAAGCATTTAATGAATGGAAAAGTAAATAGCAAACAAAATTGGAAAATATATAAGAAAAAAAAGGTTTGGATCCATCAAATAAAAATATTTCACGTAATGGAATATTTATAAAAGGAAATATATATTTTTGGTGCAGGAGGATTAATTTATTTAATAGGAGTATTGTTGAAAATCAAATCACAACTGATATGGCATTTAATTGCTAATTGTCATACTTAATCACACAATGGCATATTGCTAAGAATGAAAACCTTGATATCATAGGTGGTTTGGAGAAAGTGGAGATTTTTCATGTCGCTGCAGACAATTAATACAAAGAAAATATTTTTTTTTTATATGAAAAGTAACAATTATTTAACCACGAAAAAAAAAGAATATTAAGCAACCCTTAGATTGATAATAATATAAGAATTATTTATGTAGCAAAGAATACTAACGTTTTACTTGCTAAGTGCTTATGCATAACGTATATGATGATCTTTATAAATCATTTACAAGATCCCAATATTTTTTTGGTTTGACCAACTTGTATCAACTATTGTGTTCTGATAAGTTAGTAACGGTTCCCTTTATTTATATACAATTTGTTAGTTCTCCCACCCTTCTAAAATCAAACATTATGGCATTATTTTTTAATTCATTCTTGTTGTGACAGGACATTAGTATGACTATTTCTAATGAAAGTGTGGCACCAGAAAAAATGGAGGTATAGTATGAATCATTTTTGTTTTCATCATTAGATTTTCTTTTGCATAAAATAACTACAAGCATTTTGCTACTAGCAGGGAAAATTCCGAGCAAAGTTTATATGTTTCATTCTTGGAGTTGGGTCCCTCATTGCCCTAAACAACATGTGGACAATGGGAGATTACTACTACCAAGTGTTCCCTGTAAGAATCTCTTGATTTCAAAAACTATGAACCATTTTTCATTCATCTACTTTTGCTTCCAAAGGATTTGAATTTTGCTATGAATTCTTCTTCACTGTATGAGCATTGCAATAATTAGAATCTAAAGTATTGAATATGCAAAACTTGGACCAAGAAAGATCAAAGCTACATTTTTGTACATATGATTATATATGTGATTATGTATGCTGTTATTGTTCTAATAAAATACCCCGTTTTTGAAGAAATACCATCCTATGCGAGCATTCACAATCAGTTATCAACCATTTGCACTTATAACAACATTGATATTGGCTCACTACGAGTCAAGGATCGATACAAGGTTGCGGAACTTATGTGGATATACACTTTTCTTTGCTTTCTCTTTGTTGGTCGTTGTTTTGGATCTAGCAACATCGGGGAAAGGAGGAATTGGAACTTTCATTGGATTATGCACAATTTTTGCTTGTTTTGGAATCGCACATGCCGTTGTTCAAGGTGGCGTTTCTGGAGAACTTGCTTTTATGTGTCCTGAGTTCATTCAGGTTGGTCTTTCTAATAAACTAATAAAGTATATATTTTTTCTCGTTTCTATTGTGGAAATTATTTTATAAGGTAAGTGAAACCTTCACAAAATATTGATGTAATGAGTTGAAATGCCTCTTGTTTCCCTTTTTAAAATCATGCATATGAAAAACTTCACAACAATAAAAATAAAATGATGTTGTGCAGGCCTTTATTGGTGGTGTAACTGCTTCTGGAGTTGTAGCTTGTGGATTGAGACTTTTCACAAAATATTATTTTGAGAAATCTGGCAACGGCCTTCGCAAAGGGGCTTGTATGTTATTCTTTATTTATTCACTTATGCGCGAATATTTGTTTTAGTTGTGTACTCTCGAAAATGAAATATAAGCAATATAAACTTTATTACTCCTCATTTTCTTTTGCAGTGTTAAGCTTAGGCATCTCTACACTCTTTGAGCTATTGAGCATTATCTTGTATGCAATTTACTTTTCAAAGTTGTCCATTGTAAAGTACTACCGTTCAAAGGCAGCGTTAGAAGGAGCAAAAACAATTTCCGATGGTCCTATTGCAACCGACATATTTCAAAATGTTGAGACAAACCAGAAGGTAATTTTTTGTAACTTTAACTTATGTTAAATTTTTATATACTTTAATGGATATAACTGAGACGCATTGTCGATGTAAATACCATTTACACCATCAAGTATTCATATTTTAAAAAATATTTGACTGCATTCATAACCCTAAAAGCCAATCACACATAAAATGATTATCGATGTTTAGTTGATAACATGAATTGTTTTACACCAACATTCCTTATGATCATATGTTAAGCCAAATATGTACTTTTAATATGCTAAAAGCTTCTGGACTTTTGAACATATAGGTTGGAGTTGTTGCTAATCAACAAGAATTGTTAAGCCATAAAAAACTATTTCTTCAGAACATTGATTATGTTTTTGACGTAGTTATGATATATGTATTAACCCTATCTATAATGCCTGGATTCTTGTATGAAGATACTGGACAACACAAGCTAGGAACATGGTAAGTATTTATCAATTCCATATCTTTAATGCATCCAACTTCCAAAGTAGATTTTGACAAAAATATTTGGTGAATATGTTTAGGTATCCACTTGTTTTGATGACAGTGTACAATGTTATGGATCTAATAGCATCATATATTCCCATCATAACATTCCTAAAGTTGGAATCGAGAAAGGGATTATTGGTTGCTACTCTTTCTAGATTCTTGTTGATCCCAGCATTTTACTTCTCAGCAAAATATAGTGACCAAGGTTGGATGATCCTACTTGTATCTTACTTGGGATTAAGCAATGGTTATCTTGCTGTTTGTGTATACACAGTGGTACCTAAAGGATACAAGGTTAATGTATTTTTTAACCCTCATATTCAATATAGAGGTTCAAGTACAATTGGGCTAGATAAAAAATTTCTGAAACTATACATGACACTCATCAAAGTTATGATGTTTTTGGTTTTGTAGGGTCCAGAACAAAATGCATTGGGTAATTTACTTGCTTTGAGCCTTCTAAGTGGTGTATCTATTGGTGTTGCTCTTAGTTGGTTATGGCAAATTGGAAAGTAAGAAAGTAAGTAAGAAAGTATAGGAAGAGAATTAGAAAATCAACCCCTTATTCAGAAAATATATGCATTTTTCCCTTAGATTTGGTTTGTAGGACTAGGGGAGGAATTGGATGGATGTTAGTTTTGTCTTGATTGATACTTGATGTAATAACACTATAGTCTAACTAGGGGAGGTTCTAG
>Ga0099826_10002017_pt1 | contig 12791 bp, 2 predicted proteins | sample Mtrugardesep15_FD_76830 | JGI IMG/M metagenome (GOLD analysis project Ga0099826, IMG submission 76830) | Root nodule microbial communities of legume samples collected from California, USA - M. trunc garden sep15 | ecosystem: Host-associated > Plants > Roots > Nodule | place: USA: California...
CAAGATGCGTGAAAGACGTATTAGACCTGACGCGATAACGTTCACGGCTCTTCTATCTGGCTGCAAGAATTCGGGTTTAGTCGATGAAGGATGGAAGTACTTTGACAGTATGCAAGAAGATTACAATATTGTCCCAACAATTGAGCACTACTGTTGCATGGTAGACCTTCTTGGAAAATCCGGTTTTCTCGACGAAGCTTCGCATTTCATCGAAACTATGCCAATTAAGCCAGATGCTAGTATTTGGGGTGCTCTTCTTGCATCATGCAAAATTCACAAAAATATTAAGCTAGCTGAGATTGCAGCAAGGAAGCTTTTCAAGTTGGAACCAAATAATTCTGCTAACTATGTTTTGATGATGAATTTGTATTCAAGTTTAAACCGATGGGATGACGTTGAGCGTTTAAAACACTTGATGACTGTGTTGGCGATGAAAATTCCACCAGTTTGGAGCTGGACACAAGTTAATCAAAGTGTTCATGTGTTCTCTACAGAAGGAAGACCACATCCAGAAGAAGGGGAAATATATTTCGAGTTATATCAATTAATTTCCGAAATTCGAAAGCTCGGTTATGCACCTGATCTCAATTGTGTATGTCAGAACACTGATGACAATGAGAAAGAGAAAATTCTTATGAGTCACACTGAGAAGTTGGCAATGGTATATGGAGTGATGAAAATGAAAGGTGGATCACCAATTAGGATTGTTAAGAACACAAGAATTTGTTGTGACTGTCATACAGTAGCGAAGTACATTTCTTTGGTTCGAAAACGCGAGATTTTACTCCGAGATGGTGGCCGTTTTCACCATTTTAAAAATGGAAAGTGTGCTTGTAATGATCATTGGCAATGAGAGATGCAGGGAAAAACTTGAAGCATTTCTTGCTTTTGTTGAGGGTGAATTCCGGTGCAACAGTTAGGTCGATACCTTGGGACGTAAGGTTAATGAGTTCCAATCTTGAAAGTGACCTCTTCGCTTGTGGAATGTAATGATGCATGCATTATTCTCCACAGTTTCCATCTGGTGCGAGCCTCGTGCACTGAACCACTCATTTTTTTATTCTATTGTTACATGAATGGAGGGTGTGTTCGCGAAGAGAGCATAATATTATATCAAGGATTGACTATGTTACTTATTAAGGAGTCACAATCTTCCATTTTAGTATATTGAAATACACTTTTCCTTGAATTGCAATCTTCACCTTAAATAGTTTACTTTTTCTGCAAGTCACAAAATGAAAAACTTGTAACAGATACATTACTTGGGGGTCAACATCATCACCATCTACATGGTTTAGCTCCCACTGTAAAGCTTTACACTCAATCTCCTGAAGAAGGATACCATGCAAGTTAAGTTACCAACATCTACCACTGTACAATTTGTGACTTAGATGTAGTCTTTTCCAACAGCTGATATAAAAGATTTGGTTTGATAGAATATTAAAAAATTCTTAGCATGCTATGTGGTTGCGGCTTTGTCTGATCTTTGTACATCATAAGAAGAAGAAGAAAAAAAACGGTGACGATGTGAACGTATTGTTTTAGAATACTTTTTTTCTTCTGATTATTAGATCATTTTTGCACATCTTATTTCTCATTTTCATATTAAATTGATGTCAGATATATTATTCAGACAGTATAAGCTGGTTGGCCAATGGTGCACATGGAAACTGAAAATTGAGTGCTCAGTTGAATCACCAAAACAAATTATTCACTCATTAACTTGTACTGCTACTTCGTTGTGCTAATTAATGTGCATCAATTTGTCTCCTGCATGAGTTTAACTTGTGTTTGAAAACATGGCATGAAAGATTGAAAGTGGTATGAATAAGTAATTGTACCAAATCATATTTGCAAGATGGTTTTATTTTCATACATTACCAATTAACAATGAGTATTATTAATCATGTCACCTTCTGTCTGCTGAGTAATTGTACTGCTACTATCTTTATGTGTTTGTGTATATTTAATTTTCTTTTCCTCGCCTTAGTTGCCCTCTCATGTTAGATTGTAGAACCTTCTAGGATACAAGGTTTCACATATTGTTTTATTACATTTTTCTTATGAGATGCATTATCTTCCTCAAAAAAAGGGGAAATGACAAGTTGAATTTGAAGGCACTTACAATACTTAGAAAAGAAGAACTAGTAGCAAAATATATTTTTGTGTTCTGAGCAAAGTCCTAAACAAGGGAAATGAGAAATAGATAACCTACACTACTTATTAAGAAAAGTAACCAACTCTCCCTAGTTTGCTACTAAACAAAAAACATAAAAAGACTCCATAAATAGTCTTTTTCCCAACAAAAGTATTTACAAATAACTGTAATAACACAACTTCATCCACAAGATCCAAGAAGAATTTAACAAGAGGAAAAAAAACAACTTTCCCACTCCCAGTCCGACGCTTATGAAGCCTAGATTCTCATTTTACAAAAACTAGACATGAGATCCTTTTTGGTGACGGAAAAATTCTAGTGAGAGAGAAAAACTCGGTGAATAAGATTATATTAATTTAGTCACATAGTCTTTCTCTCTCCTACTAGAATTTTTCAGTGCCATTAGGATCCCAACCCGAAATCTATATAAGAGAAACTTCCATTTTCAAAAGGGGAATACAAAACTAAATAAGTTGAAGGACTTGGGGAATGTATCCATGATAAGAGAAAGAAAATAAACATCCAAAACTTTTGAGGAACACAGGAAGGAAAATTCATATTCCAACCATTCTCCACACTTGGACTTGGGATCAGAAATCAAAGGTTCATATAATTTGCATGATGAAACTCAACTTCTTTCTCCCTTTATACATTATTATGGGTTGATATTGATAGGATCGGTTCGACCCTGCACGGCCATCCTCTCCGAGACATCAGCTAAAGAACTTAGGTTACACCTAATCAACGCCTCCACAAAGTAACAAGTTTCGTCCTTCGTGTTCCCTTCAGGAACGTCCACGACGAATGATTCAATCACCATTGTACCTGGTCTTCCGTCAATAACCTCTGGATGGACTGTGATTACGGAAGAATAGTTCTGCAAATTTGATAGAAACACGATTTAGTATTCGTTCAGCTTACAACTGATGCTAGTAAATACACCTCTTAGTGTCAACATAAGAACATAGAAAATGAATTCAGACCATTTCTATTAATAAGTAGAAAAATATGACAAGGATAATGTAAAATAGTAGAGTAGCCAATATTACAAGATAATCTCTCCATTCACGCATTCAATGCATTGGTGACCATTGGATTCACATCAGACAATTTACAAAATATGCAGATTTTGATTTATTTTTTTTGGAAAATCCAAAATACCGAACTTGAAATTCAGACTGTCCAATCATGATTTAACGGTTACTGATGTGCTGACCGCGTGAACTTCTAATCATAGTAATAATAAACTCTCATGATTAGAAATATCATATTATGCAATTTCTTCATTTGTATAGAAAGAAAATTATCAGTTAACAATACTTGATATAGAAAAATAATTTCAATTTAGAAAAACAAAGGATTATTAATAATCATACCCTCAGTCTATGATCACCACCAACAATCCTGATACCAAGAATATGTTCCTCATCATCAAGTTGTTCCAACCTCTCAGTACTTGTTGTTGCTGGAAGACCAGATTTAACATTCACTTCTCTTACACTTCCAATACTAAGGTCTCCTTGCATAATACACCTGCTAATAAATGGTTTATATTTCTGTGGCTGATCAAATCTTCTAACTAGAGACCAAACCTGAAAGAGACAAAATATGAACTAATCAGACCAATCAACTTCTTTTAATTTTCTCTTTTGGCACAAAACTCACCAAATAGTTAAACATGTCATCACATAAAGTTTTTTCTTCAATTTAATGAAACTAAACATCAATTAAATGTCTCACAAACAATAAAATTGGAATATATCACAAAACCAAATCTAACCTTAAAAAATTTCTGATTTTGTTTTTTTTATTCAAACCAAATTTTTATCAAAAATGAAGAGAACCCTTTTCCAAAAACTGATTTCACAACCATAAACCAATCAAAACTAGCATCTTATGAGCTGAAAAATTCAATTTTTACCATACCCTCATAAAACACAAATCTAGAATAACCAATCAAGATCTTGAAAGAATGAAGAAAAAAAATATATTTTTTATTCCACCATATAAATCAGACACAAAAACTAGACAGAACACAATTTAGAACAAACAAAAAAGCATTATATTATTAAAAGAAACAAAAAAGAAAAGAAAAGTACTAACAAGATGAACTGGTGCTTTGATGTGTTTGACAAGAGCAGAGGAACACTGATTGTCCCTTAAATCATGTTTGTGATGTCTTCTTATGTACTGTGTCTCAATACCACTGTACTGTTGTTGTTGTTCACAACCGTTGTTCATCTTCTTGTTCTTTTTCTTGTAACTGAAACTTTCTTAGTTGTGTTTTGGATATAACAAAAAAAGAGAAGAAAGAACAAGTGGTGGAGAGGGATAAGCTTGAGAGAGAAAAGAAAGTAGTTGGTGTAAAAAAGTGTCAACCTTACTTGGCTTAGCTTGCAGTTCATCAAAAATTCATGAATCCACCGACAATCATTTATTTTATTTGCTTCTTTTTTGTTTTTTAATTTATAGGTCAACATCAATATTTTTCTCTTCATTTTATAGGGTTGTATATTTTGAATTAAAAAATAAAACTAATCTATCTCTTCCTATATGGAACTCATTGATGTTCCAAGCAGTAATAGTTTTACTTGTATTAGTTTTTATCTTGAGTGATTGGGATGAGTTGGTCGTGATGGAACAACTATTGTCGAGGTTGATGTAGGGGAGTGGTACATGCGAGCTTGTAACGTTTAAGTCAATATGAGAGCAAAGAGTCTGAGATATAATAAAGATAGAAATTGTGTAACTTGCATTTGTTGTGAAGAAAGTGTTTTATAGGCACTCATAAAGGGTCGTTGGTGATTGATGTTTAACTTTGACGATCATTACTAGCCATTGAAATGTTACGGATGGTGAGAATCCAAGATTGTAGGGTTCAGGCATGTTTTTGGCCTCACATAGTAAGAATTCATTTCTAAATCTTAGGTTATTTGAGAACAGTTTTATCTATTTATTTGGGATATGTAATTCAAAGTTAGATTAAGAGTTCAGTTGCCCTAAGTTTGTGGGAACTAATGAAAATATACAAGTTATAGTTAGAGTTTGTTAGTAGTTAGGTAGTTTAATTTGTTGATCGATAGTTAGTTTGTTAATTTTCTATTAGCTCTCTATATATATAGGGTGATGGGAGGATATTCTCTCATGTCAAGTGAGAGTAATGTGCAATTCAAGTGATTGATATGATAGAAGAGAGAAATTTTTTGAAAGAATTTGATCTAAAAAATACAGGTATAAATGGATTTAATAGAAATATTTTCAATTAAGAAATGGAAAAGATATATATAGTGAATTGAATTCTCCAAAACAGTTCTTGAGGTGTATTCTATCTATGCGTTTTTTTTTCGTTGACTTCAATATTTTTCACTACCTCTCTTGAATTCCGCTAGAAATAGCTATTTATTTTGCTAAGCTCTCTTGAAATCATTTGTCGCTAGAAATAACAATGGTCAAAACAAGACTTGATTTAATCTCCTCCATTTATAGGGCATTTTTTGTGCTCATTTAGTATTTTTTATCAATCAATTTGAATTTTAAGAAATCTTGTTCTCTATCAAACTCTTGACCTGTCCACCATAGCTCAGTTGATAGAACAATGTATTATTATATGCAGGGGTCGATGTTCGAACTCCGGACACCCCACTTATTCACTTTATAAAGTAAATTCTAACCACTAAACTACCTGACAAAAAAAAAAACTTTGACCCGTATTTTTTCTGTATGATAAAAGCTTCTTCACATTGATTTTGTGATTTGTAACGATGATCATTTCGCAAGCAAGCTTATTTAAAAGCAGTTCTGCTTGTACTGAATTATCATACATAAATCTATTTAAAAAATTAACAAATACTCTTTTATAATAAGAGGGAGTCTTAGGTAGTTACAATAGTATAATATTCGGACACACTCACACGTTTGGAAGAAGAAAAAAAAGTAGAAAGAAAAAATTATTATTATTTAAAATAAAATAAAAAAAACAAAAGGCAGTGAGCCTTTTAAATTTTATTCAAAAAAGAAAAAAAGAATATATATTGGTGGGTTATGCTAAAACCCAAAGTAAACAACCAAACCATAAACATTTGTCTCGTCAAAAACTTTATCAAAAAAATTTAATAAAATAAAACATCGACGAAGAAAAAGTTTGAACTCATAAAATATATCAACATAACAATAATAAGGAAGTCATAATTTATTGCAGTTAAATAAATCTAAAAAAACAAGAAGAAATTGTGTCTCACCAAACAAATCTAGTATCCTAGAGCCCAAAGAAAATAATATTGTCTACACAATGATTGTCTTCTTTGAATATATATATTTTGGTGTGTGTATGTGTATGCACGCGTGCGATGAAATAATTTGTCCAAATCATTGTGGTCGTATAAATAAATTCTTTATAATCATAATATGATATAGATTAAAGTTCTTCTTTATTTCAAAATATTTGTAATATTAAAAATAATTCTATTTCATGTTACTTCTCTCAATGGGAACTAGAACATTAATTTGTCACGATGATGTGAGAGTCTAGTTTATCAATCTTTGCACTAGACCCAACCTCTTGATTATATATCAAAGTTCTAGTTATATATTTCGTGAAACATCTCTTTTGATCTTTTAAATGTGATAAAAATATCGAATTAGTCTTTAAGTTTTTTTAGTTTTAAATAGGTCCTTATTACCCTTTAAGAACTTATTTAAAACATAAAAACTTTTAAAAAAGGTGCAAATATGTATATTAAATTAACAACTTAAAAGACTTATTTAAAACTAAAAAAACTTAAAAAACATATCTAAAATTTAAAAAAACTTAAAAGCATATTTAAAACTTAAAAAACTTATAAGATTAATCAACTACTTTTATCAAATTTAAAGAATCAAAAGAAGTATTTGATGACTCGATTATATATTAAGTGTTCCACATGATATTGGTTAACACATACACCAATGTCAACATCAAAATTGAGCATATTATGGGTGGTAACTTTATTTTATCTATTTCATGTTCGGCTTGCTCTTTCTCTTTATTAGAGCCCATTATTATTGGCTAGTTGAATATGGAAGAGACAAAAGGGATCGTCATTCACAATATTGCGAAATTATTCTATTATTATATATGTTTAAACAAAGATAGTGTCTAATTGAATTTATAAGTTTATTTAAAAACTTTATATATGATAATAGCTGAGAAAATTAATGGGCCTTTTTCCCCCTTTGTTTGGTTTAAAAATGGAAAAAACACAAGTAAACTGCCTGAGGTTGTTTTGGGCACGCAGAAGAATAAGTGATCTTTAGGATTGACTTAACCTTCAAACACTTTCAAAAAATTGACATAGAAAAGAAATTGTTTTCCCTAGAAAAAGGTATTTCAAATAAGAACTTTGTTGAGATTAAAAAAACCTTTGTATTAGTCGTTCTAGATTTTTAGTGAGAGGTGTTCCATTTTATATCTAATATTTTGTCTGCTCATTAACATGTATAGAGGTGGGTTTGAATTATTTTTTACATGAAATCACATAGATTTGAGTTTCTTAGACGACGTATTTTGATTTTTTTCATCTGTTGCGATGTTTGTTATCTTTGAATTGACAAACTAACTTCGATTTATTACAGATTGAATTAATGACTTGGTCATCAACACTACACATCCAAAGATATTAGTAACTTTTTTACATAAAATTTATCGATAAATTCCATTTTAATGTTAAACCTAACCCTTAAAAACACTATAAATGCTCAAACCCATAACTCCAAGTTAAAGGCATGCAATTAAGAATATCGCATACCAGATTTTGACGTATAACTAATTTTTGCGATTGGCGGTGTCCACTGTATATCCACTTTGTCTTTTTTGACAAAGCAATATATATAAGAATAATCAATTTTTTCATTAAAAAAATTATTAATTTTTTAATCCAGATTTTACTTTTTTTAGAAAGTGCTAGAACCAAAAGAAGTTGTTCTAGTTTTTTTTTTTTGGTGAAGACAATAAAAGTCGTCCTATTTTTCATGAAGCTCATAGTAATTTATATTTTCAATAATGGTTTTGTCATCCATGTAAGGTCACTATATTGTTCACGGAAATGTTTAATTTTAGCTTTATATGTGATTTAGAAAATACTATAATATCTTAGTCTGTTTTTTTGTATTTTATCATTCTAAATATACTTTATTTTTTTAATATTAAATAACACTATATGTGTTTTTTTTGTATATATGCTTATGAAAAAGATACAATTGTGAGTGTGTTTCAAAGGCATATCCGCAGCATCTTTATTCACGAAACATTTGTGGATGAGACGTGACCCCCATGCATTCAAATCGAATACTAGCCTTTCAATGTTCAACTAAAAAGACAAAGTTCTATGGATTAATCTTTATTTAGAAAACATACTTTAGGCTCTTTCATTGGTTATTCTTAAACAAATGAAGTGAAGTGGAGGGTAGTTAAACAAAATTTTCATTCGGATGTTTGAATAGTTTAGGACGAAATTGAACAAAGTTTTCATTCTATTATTGAAAAGTGTTGGGAAATTCCGACATTAAGAAAATAAAGAAACTCAGTCACGATACAACAACATAATAGCGGAGAAAAACCACGACCGTTGTCTAATGACAACTAGATATTAAATATTATATGAAAATTGTTATAACATATAAACTATCCATAATTTCCACATGACCTGCCGATACATTCACACTCTCCATAGCAAATACTTAGCTACAACTCACCACATTCAAAGACAACAATATAAGAGAAAAGGAAGAAAAAAAAAGTCAAATATAAACTTAAAGTGTTCTGATTGATGCATCTTATAACAAATGTTTTTTTTTGTTGTCAAAGTAATGTTGCAAACCAGAATTAAAGGCCGAATATGTTTACACAAAAGAAAGAAAGGAAGCATAAGGCTATACTTTAGCAACAAATGAACAAAAAACAAAGAGGAGACTGCAAGATAACCAAGGGTTGCAAACATACCCCTAAAGAATTCTAACTAGACATAGCATCAGTTATGTATAATAAGTTTAAGTGAAACTATTTGAGTATCAAACCTTCCTAATCCTCTAAATTCCCATAAGCAAAATCATGTTGCAGGAGTGGTAGAGTGTGTGTGTATGTATATATTGCTCTTCTTGTCTTGTGCTTTAAGAAACAACTTCGTCGCCTACAAGACTTGCCAAGCAAGAAAACAAACAATTGAAGGAACCACCTTAATTGTCTTGCACTTAAAAAAAAAATTTGTGGCCTACAAGAATTGCCAAACAAAAAAGTAAACAAATGAAGGAACCACCTTGCTTGTCTTGCACTTAAAGATACATCATTGCTTGTCTTGCATTACATTTTCCTTTACGATTTTAAGTAATGTGAGACTTCTTCAACATACATATTTTCAACCAACATCGACAATCTCCACTTTGATAGAAAATAATACATTTACTTCCATTTCCTCATCGACAATCATAGTTTAAAAAACTATCATACTCCACCTTAAAGAGTATAATGACTTGAAGATAACACACTTCAAGAATTTTCACATTGTTTTCAACGACAATCATAGTTCAAAAGACTCCATCATAAAGAGTATACTTCACTCAAGTCAAACCACTCTAAGATTTTTCACGTGTCGAAAATCAGACGGAAAACTTATGGTGCAACTTTTGTGTGGAGCATAAGTTCTTCAACCACCGACATAATCTCATAACACAATTTGCATCATGTTAATCAATACATGTGTATTAATCAACACCTTGTGTAATTCAGGTTGCATCAACACATCATTGACATGGAAATTCTACAAGACAATTGATTCTTTCACCAATTTTCTCTAGCCCATACTTCACAATGGGAATTGTGATTGCAACACTTTCATAATACCATCCTTCTTTTTTGATGTGAAAGATCAAATAATGTTGCAACCAAAAAGCATACTAAGAACTCCTATACCTAGACCAAACCAAAATCTATGATACTAGTTGTTGGGAAAATTTTGGATAGAGAAAATAAATAAACACAATCACAACGAAAGAGTATAACACGGAAACTTCAAATATGAGAAAACCTATGATTGTTGTCTAATGACAACCAGATAATAACATACGTCAAAATTGTTATCACACATAGACTAGCATCAACCACCTCACTACACCAAGTACACCCACACTCTCCAAAACTGATATCTAACTACATCTTACAACACTAAAAAAACAAGAGTATAAGAGAGAAGAAAAAAATTAAGATATCAGCTTAAAGTGTTTTTGACTGGTGCATTTTGTGACGAAAAAATAGAGCATGTATATAGGCATTGATCTTCTTGTCTTCCACTTCAAAAAACAACTTGTGAGTTACAAGATTTATCAAACAAAAAGTAAAGAAGTGAAGAAACTACCTTAAAGTACAACTTACTCTCACCCAAAATCATAAAGGAGTAAGTTGACGAAACTACTCCTATTTTTTTCACCAAAAACCCATTTAAAATTTGCAAAGCCTACTTCTACTAAAGGTTAATTTTGTATAGTTGTTTTTAACTTGATTTATTTTGTATATAATACTATGGATTTATCAAGCTAACAACTAATTCGCTACTATATCCGTTCAAAAAAACTAATTCAGTACTATATTTGATAAAAAAAAATAAAAAATAATTCAGTATCATAAAGAAAAAACGTGAATCAAACGTTCTGAAAAAGAAAAAAAATCACGCAAATCCCTTGTTCGACGACAGCAACATAATTTCACTTAATTTTTTTTTTAGATAATAAAATATTGTTGTGAGACTATTCAATCAAGCCATAATGTAAGATTAAAAAAATACTCAAAATACAAGCCATAACGACAGCAACATTACGTTGTGAAAAAACGTTGTTCATGGAATAATTAGTGCCATAATAAAAATATAATTCTTCTTCATATTGCTATTTGTTTAATTTCCAGTACCTTATTAGATGCTGACCAATTGTGCACCATGTGCATATCTTTAACTTATGTTCATGGAATCATTCTCATTGGTTAACAGTCACGTGGAGCTGCCTTAATATTCTTCTTCTTTTTTGACACCAACCCAAATTCTTTGCATTCCAATATTGGGTGGTCACTCACTGGTTCTTAGGGTTTTAAAGCTAGATGAAATATTTTGAACCGTTTCTTTTTTCATCTTACTGATTTCTCGTCTATTTTACGAATTTGAAATTATAAAATATCCTCCAAAATGCGTTAAAATAAACGGTGAATATTTTGTATTTATTAGAGTGGATTAAGATATTTGAGATATACTCAATGTTCCAATCCTATTATGTCTCCAAAAGAACATTTATTTGGGTTCCATAATGATAAAATGTTATAAAGTTTATAGCATTTGAGGCAATATTTTAATATAATCTAGTCACTAAAGATAGGCATAAATGGTGGGTCCTAAACCTAATTTGAACAAGAAAAAGGACGGCTAAATATAATCTCATGCTGCTTCCATTTAGAGATTACAAAGAACTTATTTTTTGCAATAGCCAATCTATTAATTCAAAGGCAAATTATTGATTGTACGATATCAAAGATTAATGGATTGGATTAGTGGTGGATCCAAAATGTCTTCTTAATGGAACAAAAAGTATAGTTATTGTTATGAGATTAATCGAAGTTAGAGTAATGTAGAGTACAAAGTGTGTAATAGTATTATCTTCAAATGTGTATTTCTATTACAATGAGAGTTCTATTTATAGGACACAAGAAAATAAGCATATAATCAAAATAGCACCCACTCATTAATGGATATTCAATATTAAAAATATTCATAACACTATGTTTATCGAAAGTATATTTTAAAAAAAAAATGTTTATCGAAAGTATGTCTCATTAAAGCTTTACTAAAAAATCTCAACGGACAAAAATTTAATGAAGAAAAAAGAGCTAGCACGATATCATTTTGTGATTGACTAGTTAAGAATTTTACCAAGAAAACTCAATGTAACAAAACCATGGTAAAGAAAAAAGAAGTGCAAAATATACTTATTTCTCCCTTCCATGTAGGCAATAATCTCTATAAAAATCAAATAAAATGAATGAGCATATATAACTTATAACTATATTAAAAAAATACATACCGATAGGACTAATTTATATATAAAACTAGCTTCAATTCATACTCAAAATTTACTAGCAAGAGTACGTAAATGACCGAAAAAGACAGTAGTGCATCCAAACTTATGCATGTGAGTATAAGAAAATTCGAATTTCAATCAAACTACCTAAGAATTAATATCAAAGATTTATCATTGGCAAATAAGGTTAGTTTTTTTTTCTCTTTGCTCGATGAAAGACGGATTTTACTATGTTATGTCTCGATGAAATGTGTGAACTACATACTATAATCGTGTTAATTTACATTGGTTTAAATAGGTACGATGATAAAACCAAGACCGACCATTAATAAAAACCAAGACTATAGTATGTGAGTGATGCCTTCCCCTAGTTAAATTTGTCCCTGTTTAGGGAAGTGGAAAATGTTAGAAAAAAAAATGGGTTCAAAATTAAACTGTCAGTATATCAACGTCCTGCAGCTACCGAATATACTTACGTGATAAATAATATATAACTCTTAATGTGAACTAACACAAACTATATTTTTCTATAGACCTATTAGAG
>Ga0099826_10002019_pt1 | contig 12790 bp, 9 predicted proteins | sample Mtrugardesep15_FD_76830 | JGI IMG/M metagenome (GOLD analysis project Ga0099826, IMG submission 76830) | Root nodule microbial communities of legume samples collected from California, USA - M. trunc garden sep15 | ecosystem: Host-associated > Plants > Roots > Nodule | place: USA: California...
ACTTTTTGAACTTAGAACCTCTCGAAAGACTACCATTAGAGATGCTCTAATATGATTGAAGAGACATTTTCAAGTTTAAAAACTATTATAATTTTTTTATAATTTTACCATCCAAATCGATAGTGCCCTATAATTTTAGGGATCAAATTTGATGATTTACTATAAAAGAATGTTAAACAGTGTCCCAGAAGCATTAGCTAAGCAATCAAAACAAGTAACTTTTTACGTACCTAAAATTTTGGTTTCCATCTGGCCACAAGTTGTTGGTCATACTGTCTACTTTCTCTAAGATATTTGCATCTTCAATGCCCATACTCTCAAAAAGTGGAATCATAGGATATTGTCCAACATAACCATGGTAAGGCTTATTAGACACATTGAGTAGCTTGGTTTGTAAAGGGAGATCAAAGAGCTCTTCTAGTGAAGCAAATATAGCTTTGCGAAGGTCTAAAGGAACTTTATCAAAAATTGCTTCAAAGCAACCATACTCTACTAATGCCTTATAGACTTGGGACTTCACTAACTCCCAATTAGGACTTTTGGCTTCCAAGTTGAGGTTATTGAAGTCAATTATTGGAAGCTTTGGAGTGGCTTCTGTGCCCATTTTTACAATTTTCCTTCCCTAATTTGATTAATGGTAATGCTTAGTTTAAGCTAGGATTGAACCTTGTGTTTGAGTTATATAATATGTGTGCACTACATTGTAATAGTGACCTTGATAATTGATAATATTAAAATGTTTATTGTACATGAACAACTCTTATGCCCAGAGCTTTATTGAGTTGAGTAAGGCATATAGTTATTTGACGCTATAATTTTAGAGTCTAATCCATATATTAATATATATGTTTGATATTTAAAAAAATTGAAAGAATATCATAATATACGATCATATAACAATTTCAATCACACTTTATTCATTTTTAGAAACATTTTATTTATTGTTTTAAAATTGAAGAGAAAAACAAGTTATCCCCTCCAAAATCCCCCCTCCCAAATTGACTCTTTAGTTAATATTAGGTTTATTATTTTGATAGGTAAACTAAGTAGCAAACATCACTGAAACTCATCCACACAAGAATGAGATATTGGGTTCGAATATAAGAGAAGGTGTTTAGTCTAACAATATCAACATTGTCATGAACTATTTATAGGTATCAATTTTTTTTTTCCTCTTCTTTTCATGAGTACAATCAAAGAATATTCTTTATTTTACTGTATGGCCGGTTGATGGTGTTAACGTAGTAAAAGGAATAATTTTGGATTTCACTTCTACCAAGCATATCAAAACACCTTCAAAATTATTGGGGTGTTTGCTATGACTCTCTTTTGAGTTTATTTAAAGTTAAATCTCATACAATATGAAGTCTAGAGTTTTTTTTCTTAAAAAAAAAAAAACATTGATTACACGGGAAACTATGCTATATAAAGATGATTTGAAAAGACTCAAACCTTGTGCAAAACATGATTAGGATAATCTCATCTCATCTTTGAATAAAACATGAATAAATCATTTGGAGTTTGAAAATGAAATGGAAAAAAGTTTGTTAAGGGTTGAAATTTTAAACTCGAAAAATAGATAAGAGGAAAAAAATTGAGAAGATCATTTCCCAGCAAAACAATTAGACCATTTTAGTTACAATTAAACCTGAATTGAAAAGACTCAAAACTCTCTATTGGACCTTTTTAATGATACATTTACATTCTAATAAAAATAAATCTTATTTCAGATGATCTCTTCTTTTGATATAAATTAGTACTACTTCACAATGTGAAGGTTAATCTTTAGAAGTGAGACTGAATTCAAACTTTAAACTCGTAATTCAAACCATCTAATTATTTGATCCCTTAAGATACCAAACTATGGATGAAATATTTGGGAGTATTAGAACTGGACAATCAAAGGATGAACCATAAACTATAAAATATAATATCTCTGATGTCATTCATGCACAAAGTTGTGTCTGGACCACGGAAATTTATTTGTTGCCGTACAATTATTTTCAATTGATAATGGTGTAAAACAACATAATATTAACTTATGTAATAATCATGCATATATTTTTTTAAGGGAATAATTATGCATATATTAATCAATTGTGTCAATTATGCTATATTTTGCCAAATAGAATTAATTATGTTATTTTCACAAAAAAAATATATATATTATCGGAAAGATATCTTATGTTATGTGTTTACATCCTTTCACTTACTTTAATCTTTTACAACTTACACATTTTTATGAATTGTTGGTTTGCTAAAGCTTGGTTGTTGTTTCCTTTGGTAATTCGGTTTGAGGGAATACCAGTGTCATTCATTGATTGGTTGGAAAACACCATCTCTAAAGCCTCTATGATGTTATAGTATATGTTTTATCGCTTTTTATGAACTTTGGTATGCTCGTAACAAAATTTGTTTTGAAGAAAGAAATATTGAAGCAATGAACATTGTCCGAAAAGCTTGGAATATATCATTGAAGATCACAAAGGGCTTATGAATAATCAGGTTGATGTGGAGCCAACTATCTCTATATCTTCCCCCTCTACTTGGACTCCTCCTCCTACATCTTCCTTCGAATTGAACATTGATGCATATGGTCCGGTTGTTAATAAATGGGGTGTAGGAGCCATAGTTCGAGACTTGGAAGGTTTTGTTTTAGCAGCTGCTACGTGAAACTTTGAGGCACTTCCTGATGCCACCATTGCTGAAGCTCTTGGATTTCGGTTGGCAATTCAATTTGCCTATGATATGGGCTTTAGAAACATTATCGTGGAAGGTGATTCTCTTAATGTGGTTAAGGCTTTGAAGTCGCATAGCGATGACAAATCTTATTTTGGCTTGGTGATTGATGATTGTAAGAGTCTTTGTTGTTTATTTTCTTCTTTTTTTAGTTTCTCATGTGCGAAGAGTTGGTAACACTGTCGCTCATGCTCTAGCTAAGTCTGCCTTAGATTTGAGCGATTCTGTTTGGATTAAGCAAATTCCTTCTTGTATTGCTTTTGTTGTCGCAACCGATTTGGTTCGCGTTTAAATGAAATAATTTTTGTCAACAAAAAAAATCTTTTACAACTTACACAGTTTTAAAAATACACACAAAATTTAACAAATGTATACATCCGATTTGAACTACCTTGCTTAGAAAATCAAATGAAATAAACTCCCTTGCCTAGAAGCATATAAATCCAATTTTATAGAACGTGGTAAAATAGCAATGTCTTTGTTGTACTGATCATAGTTATTTCATTAGGAAAATTAAGCTTAGAAATATTTTTGGGATCATGATCCTCAAACAGCTTGCAAGGTTTCTATTATTGACTTCACTAATGAGAATTTGAAGCCTGGTTCAGAAACATGGATTTCATCATGCCAAATGATTAGAAGTGCACTTGAGGATCATGCTTTCTTCTATGTTTTGTGTGATAAAGTCCCTACAAAGCTTTAGAACTTCCATTAGAAACATAAATTCAAAAGACTAGTTATAAACCTTACCATGGTTACTACGTACAAAATGTACAAAATGTTCATGTTCCTCTTTATGAATCCATTTAGATGCATGCTCTAAGGATCAAATTCTAAATGACCTTAAATCTTATAAATGTACATTTAGTTAGGCCTAAATCATGAAATTATATCATGAGTTCAGACTTCAAACTTGATGAAATTCAGAAAACAATAATGGAGATGGATTTCCCTAAAAAAATTAATGGATGCAGATTAGCTAGGTTTTGAAATTCAAAAAACAATAATGGATGCGGATTTCCCTTAAAAAAATAATGGATGCAGATTAGCTAGGTTTATACACACGTCTCTTGATTGTCCGATTAAGATCAGACCATCTATATTTTTAAAATGATTTTATTTTTTAATCTAAAATTATAGTTTTAAATTTGGACCATCCAAAATAATGATGTTGTGATTGCGTGCAATCACAAGATCATGATGACTACACCTAATCTTAATCTAAAAATCATAGCTAATATTTTTTTTTATGACATATATGAGTTGTTACTCCATGTGCATAAATTGATCCCATAATAACGTGAAAACAACATTTTTTTTTTTGGTTACAAGTGAAAACAACATATAAGATAAAATATAAAATCATTATTTGTCGTGGCATTTTCTTTCTCGTGTTGCAATTTGTTGAACATATCATTATTTGTGTGGAAGTTGCTACTCTTGATTGAAAAATCAGCCCAATGTATCATTATATGAAGGCTAGATATAATTTAAATTTCTTCTATACAAATGGTAAAATGGGATGTAACTACACTTGCTTAATTTTGGTGGCGAGATTTTACGTTAATTGAGGTGTTTCTGTTAATGGCGAAAGCAGACCCCTTTGTTTTACAAGTTCACTATCGCATAAGATTGGCATAATTGGTGGAGATATCTTGTTTTGGCAGGAAACTTGGTGTGGTCCTCATGCCAGGACCTCTTCCCATGGATGTACAATCTATCCATGGCGAAAAAAGTGGTAGTTGTTGATGTGATCATGTATGAGGGGTTATATTTTAACATTTCGCTAGATTGAAGGCGAAATATATTGGAATGGGAGAATACGAACATAACTTGTCAAATTTCTTGATGAGTGCATATATTCGGTTGGTGGTGGTGGTGATGAAGTAATCTTACGTGATGTTTTTTTAGATGACAAAATCAATCTTCGTAAATAAAACATTTATTTACTTATGATACATGACATTGTTATTGACGATCCTTTAAACTTTGTAGAATGTAAACGGCATCTGGTATTAGGAAACCGAAAGTGTCACAACACACTTTCTCATGTTTGGTCACTTTGTTTTACGCAACTTTTAGAGCTACATGTCTTACCGTAAAAACCTCGGTCCCTAATCCCACAAGGGGTGAAACTCTAGTCAGGTCTACACATGCATGTTTTTCTTCTACCAATCCATACACCATAACTTCCACATGTTTAAAGTGTCAATCTTCTATCTAAAGCATCGGTCAAAAAGTTCACATACACCTCCTTCTCCGTTTATTTTTAACATGCCCTTTTTCTCATTTGGTATGGCGTGACATTTACGAGTGATTGGGGATTGAGATGGTTCCCTACGGCTACAATGACATACAACAACATTTTTTACAATTTAGATATAGGCCCCTCTATCAAAGGGAAGAATTCAAAGAAGGCAGAATACTTAATACGGTTAACAATAGCTTGTTTGCTTGTGGGATATGAGAAAGAAAATATTTTTCAAAGATGAAATAACAGAGACTCAAATCAAAGATTCTCTCTTAGCGTGGTTTATAAATAGAATATGGGGCACTTAAGATTACATAATTTTAATTGGTGGCTTGTAATCTTGTTCTCTATGGGTTAAATTACACATTGTCCTCCCATTAATAAAAAATTTTGCTTGTAAAAGAAACACGTTCCACTCAATAGATGAGAGATGTCTTATTGCTTTAGCTGTTCAGCAGCGTTGTAACTAAAACAACAAGTTGTAACCAAATGGATTTAGTTCTAATGACGGTGCAGTAAACACAACATTAAAAAATACGAGATAAGACAACTCAATTGATTGCTTAAACTTGTATATATTATGTATCGTCCATCAACTGAGTTAAGCTCAACAACAGTTCAATTGGTTTGAGTGAACCGATAAGAATTTAAAGATCTTAGATTTAAATCAGACAAAAGAAAAATTATTCTAACAATTAACTATTAGTATTTCACCGTTAAAAATTATTAAAATATAGTTATACAATAACAAGATATCATATGTCAAATAAAATTTGGAGAATTATCTATGTGAATGTTTTTTTTTTGTTAAGCAAAATATTTGTTAAAATAAAAAATGCAGACCTTTGAAGAAAATGTCCAGTTGGAAAATTAAAGTTTTTTTTTTAAGAAGGAAAATTAAAGCTAAAAGTTTATGTTTTTTAATGCAATTATGATATTTTGTAAACGTATCGAATCAAATATTATTTTCACTTTCTGAAAAGAAAAAATTATTTTCACTTATGTTTTTTTCAGGAATATTCTCACTTTATGTTAAAAGTTACTCCCCACCCCACAGTCTCAATGTCTTTGTGTTTTTCTGTCAAAAAAAAAACAAAGAAAAATTCTATGGTTAAGTTGTTAGAATGATTTTTTTTGGTGAAGTCATGAGAATGACCAATCATAATGCATTTGTGTATTTAATGCATGTCATATCAAATTATACTGTGTATTATACATTTGCTTATACGGTGTACCGCTATATTTTTACTTATTGCAATTGTGTCATTGATTAAATCAAAATTAAACATTTTTGTTATTATTATTATTATTATTTTTAATTCTTAAAACTTATGCATTTAAATTGGATATGACAGTACACCAAAAATAAATAAAAATGGATACGACCAAATTCCTTCCATCTTGAATTCATTCCATCTTCCCCATCGCACAAATTCCTCATAGCTTCATCAAAATTCCAGATTTCTTCCTCCCTTTTTCTCCAAAATTCCTTAGTAAAACTTATGCATCAAAATCTCAAAATCAAATTGTAAATCGTAAAATTAAAACCAAATCTAAAAAACTTGTTCATCTTCATCTTCCTTTAGGGTTCGCTTATCATACCGATTCCAGACCTTCGATTTCAAACTTTGTGATTTGAGAACGATTTGGGAACAAGGGAGGAGTGAATAATACGAACTGGTTCAAAGCGGAATTGGATTTCGATTTCAAACCGCATGGAAGAACATGCTTTCGATTTTGAATGGAAGAATTGGATTTCGATTTTAAGATGAGGAACTCAAGATTTTGAATGGATTTCGATTTTGATTTTGATTTGGGTTTGGAACGATTTTTGTCGGTGATCATGTTTTCGATTTTGGGACGAAGACGAAGAAAAATTAATAATACGCTGAACCTGAAGAAAGGTCGAACAAAATGAAAAGATGAAGAACAAAAAAATTATTTTGTTTTAAATAAAATAAGTTTTTTTAGGGATTTTTAAATAAAATAAGTTAATAAATCAAAAGTAATTAATATTTTGTATGATGACTAATTTGTAATAAAGTAAAATTTAGTCTTACAGTGGTCCATCACAAAAACACTAACCGATATGGCATCAACAACTATACTATTGGTTAAACCAAATGACTTTTTAAAAAAAGTTATTTAATTAACTACATATAAGCTCCCAACAAAAAAATGTTTTTGAGTTTGCTTTTCTATTTTCAAAATTTAAACTTATTTATTGTAGCCTTACTTCAATAATTAGTACCTTTATGAACATTAAGATTCGTTTTTACTTTTACAAGTGCAAGATTAAGATTCTTTTACTTTCAAAAAGGTTCTATTTTTAATACAACAAAAACTTATAATTAATTCAACAAAATTGTTACAATCAATGTTATGATTGAAGTTCGAACTCAAACTATTTATATATGAGTTTATAATAGTTTTGTCATTTTATTTATAAAAAAAATTGATTCGATTAAAAGGAAGTGATTATACGTGGTAAGGTATTGATTCAATTTTTCCTATCAATAAGAAGATTTTTTAAAATTTGTTCGAACTCTCGTAAACTTTAGATATCCAACTCAACTAATTTATTTAAAATAAAAAAGTTTAACCACACCCGTAAACATAGTTTAGTTGATATGAACATTGCAGTATGTATGTCTATTTGGAGCTCATATCCTAAAAAATGTGAAATTTTAACCGATAAACTACTTAAAAGAAAATAAAAAAATTAATCTCTCGTGTCTAGGAAGCTTCTTACACTTATTAATCTCTCGTATTAACAAAATCTTTTTACAGACCCGATTTTTAAATTCTTGGAACGATGCAGCGGTAGAAAATGATTATGTTTGAAAATATAATTAGAATTCTTATGCAATATGCTGAGTTCTCTATTTTTAAATTTTATTTTTGACACAAAAAAAAAAAGTACAATAAATTTCTAGTTTAACCAATAAATTTCTTGTTTCTTCCACTGTATTAGTTTTATATCTTCAGTTTTATTCTTTTTTTCACAAATAAATTTCTAGTTTATAAAATAAATTTTATATTAAAAAACAGGGAAAAGAGAAACTGTATAGTTGAATGAATATTTAGGTAGTTTAACTTGTACTACTAAATACTAATGTTAGAAGGAAGACTGAGTTACAGTTTTGTTTCAATTAACCACACGTGGACTTTGAAATCTGGAACTGAAAAACATCAACAACAAAACACCAAACACAAATGAGAATCAAAACAGTTAAATCATCAAATTGGAGCTTAAGAACGAACAAACTCACTTTTCCTTACGTATTTCTCATATGCATCTTCTTCTTCCTTGCTGGTTTCTTCGGTTCAACTCTTTTCTCTCACTCTCAGGTCTAATATAGTTTTTCTATATTTTTAGCAATTTTTGTTTTATTTTTTGCTTCAAAATATAGAAATTAACTTGTATCATGGACATGTTCCACTACATGTTACGTGTATGCGACACATGTGATTAGATTCAACTAGATCATGTGTTAATATGTCAGTGTCGTGTTTGGTGTTTGTGTCTGTGTCGGTGTTTCATAGGAAGTAACTCATGGGTGATTGTTATGTTGTTACTTACAGGATGGTGATGGATATGGATTGAGACCGAGACCGAGGCTGCTTGATTCGACGAAGGAGACAAAGTATAATTTGATGACTGCTGGAGAGTTTGGTGATGATTCCATTACATCGATTCCTTTTCAGGTGATGTTTTTTGCTGAATGTTGCTTTGATTGTGAATGTTGTTGGCTTAGTTGAAATTGGATTAATTCATTTTATGTTTAGATTTATGTTTAAGATAGAGTTGACATGCAATGTTTAGCTGAATAGGTGATTTTTTTTTCTTCCATATTTAGCAATATTAATTTATTTGAAAGAAGAGTTTTATTGGTTGATGTTATTGCTGTAGTTTATGTGTGTTATCTTTCCGTTTATATTTTATGTTTGAAATAGAGCAATATTTATGAAGTTAGCTTGTCTAATTATTGTTTTGGAGTTTAGGTAAGTTTTTATTTAGTAGACTTTAATGTTAATTAGTGAAAATTTGAAGTTTTTTATTTGGTCTTGCTAACATTTGCCTTTAAGTCGTCTACCAAAAAAAAAAAACATTTGCCTTTAAGTCACTTAATAAGGAAGAAAAAATTAGAAGTTGTGTTGAAAAAAATGATTTTGCTTTAGTAGATTTTGATGCGAATGAAATTCGGAATTTGTCATTAGGTCTTGTTAATATGTACCTTTTAAGTCACTTATTAAGGAAGAAAAAATTAGAAGTTTTGTGTTGAAAATAACCATTTTTAAACTTCCAGGAATTGAATTCAACACTTTCAAAACAATATTTCTATATTTGGTTCTTGGGAGCTTGTTAACATTTGCCTGTGTTAGTTGATTAAAGATCAGTGTTATGCGTACATTCTAATGGAGGTTTGACTTCAAATTAACTCTGGTGAATGATGAAGTGGTGGAAGCATATGTTGACGTGAATGAGCGGAAATTTGAAATTGGTTATTGTGTTTTGACTCTCAACAAAACAATATCTGTTGTCTGTGTTTTTTAGGTTTTGAGCTGGAAGCCACGAGCTCTGTATTTTCCTAATTTTGCAACTGCTGAACAATGTGAAAACATAGTTTCTGTGGCAAAGGCAGGACTCAAACCATCATCATTGGCTTTGCGTAAGGGAGAAACTGCGGAGAATACCAAGGGAATTAGAACAAGGTATTGTGTGGGTGAGTTATTATGAACTGGACTATGCAAGAATGGTTAACTGCGTGGTTTCGTCACAGACCCGACAAAATCAAACGGTTAACTTTATCACTATATCGTAAACTTCACAAAAAAAGTATTTACGATTTGTTCAAGTTAAAAGTTTCTAGAAAGAATATACTATTGGAATTTGGAAGGACAAAGTAGCAAATTTATATAAAATGTGAGGTATCTTTATAGGCTAACTAGTCGAAAGATCCTTACTTGTCTAAAATTTATGATATATTTCTGTTGATATGATAATGAATCTGACAGTCATTTTCAGCATCTAAGATGTCAATTTGATTCCCTTGTACAGCTTGCCTAAAATGGACATTATGTTACATTTCTTTAATTTCATATTAACTTTTGTATTATTTTTTGTTTAAACAGCTCTGGTGTGTTTATTAGTGCTTCTGGGGATAAAACAAAGACTTTAGAGGCTATTGAGGAGAAAATTGCAAGAGCAACAATGATTCCTAGGAGTCATGGAGAGGTAACATCCCTTTTCAGCTCGCCCTCTCTCCGTAAAAAAGGCTTTCCTGTATGACCTTGACAAAATGTGCTAAAGATATTTCTCTTATGTTTGCATTCTTTTCTCTGTGTAGCAAAATTGGTGGGATCACATCTCGACTTGTGACTTGTTAAAATAAAAGTTATAGTTATCATCAAATTTTATTTAACCTAAGAGAATTTAAAAACAAAAAAATATTATCAATGAAAACTACGACCAGATTCAAGAGATTAATTATCCACAGACCAGGGCATGAACTTAATCCTATAGCTTTCGTATTATACACACAAGCCGTTACTGGTAGTTATGCAAAATAAGCAACCTTAAATACTTACACTTTTTCTGAAGAGTAAAAAACATACAAGACTTCAATTTTAGCTAATGGTCTTATGTATCCTATTGGGAATCAAAGTCACATAATTCCCTACAAGAATATTTGTTTGTTGATTGATTAAAAAAAGCTTTAATTTGTTCACATCGTCACTGTAACTTTTTTACTCGTGCATTTAATCACATTTCACCAAATAGATGTTATTTGTGGAGATATTTTAGGAACTAAAATGATAAAGTGGCATTGTGGTGTGATTTGATTGGATGTATGTGTGAAAAAAGTTTACACCGTCCGTTCATAGAAAATAATCTCTTAAAAAATGATAAAATGTTTAAGAACAAATTATTAGAGTTACCTCCTACTTCGATTCTTCACCCGATTTTCCGTGTATTCGAGCTAAAAATACCAGCGGAAATTATACTACTGAAGCTGAATCACCAACAGAATTGAGGACCAAAACTGATGGCATTATTAAACCAGAAACAGTTTTGGCTAGCATGGAGATCATAAGGCTGGTGGCGAAAAACGAAAGTATTTAGTACAGTAGAAAGGCTTGACTGTTGAGGATGCTACTTTGGATGATGAACTGCATTTGTTCAGCCATTTTCGTGAGTTAGCTTTGAGGGCAAGGCTGGTCTTCCAGGGGTAGGAAGTGGTAGAGTACTCGATAAAGGACTTCATGTAATCGTTTCAAAAAGAAAGTACCCCGTGTAGTAAGTGACGTGGATCAGATATCAGCCTCAAACCATGGGAAGCTCAAGGTCTGGAGAATTAGTTTTCGTCTTTTCGAGAATTGAGTTGGCAACTTTGTTAAAGGAAGCAGGGTAGTTATTGGGAGAGGGAATTGAGTGAGGTATTCAGCCAGTTGGGTCGTTTTTTGTGTGTGCAGAGAATTACTTTTCTTAGAGGAACTGAGGCTCTGGTCGGGGCAATTGCAAAAGCCCAGGCTCTCACTTTTTGTAATCTCATTAATAGTCTCACTGTGTTTCTGTTATCAGCATTCCATCATCTTTGGACACTGTTATGGAAGGAGTTTTAGGCACTAAGTTTTCCTTTAAGAAAATCTTACGTTTATCTAGGCTAAAAGTATTATTTGGAGTTGTTGTCCTCATCTTTAAAAACCTGTAGCCATGTTTTTTTTAAACAGAAGGGGAAAACAAGTCTAATCGCATCTAAGACCATTGTTTTGTAAGCTTAAACTATTGAAATATATGTTCCTTGAACGTTGTTATCTGCAACTGAGGTGCTTTATGATTTTGTTTAATTTGTAATGCTCTAATTTTTGGGGTGATTTTAAATTGTCTGAAGAATTACCATGTTTCAGGCCTTTAATATCCTACGCTATGAGATTGGTCAAAGATATAATTCACATTATGATGCATTCAATCCTGACGAATATGGGCCACAAAAGAGCCAAAGGGTATGTGTGAACTAAACTCACGTTCTGTTTTGCATGTCATTTTAGTGATGAAATTTATTATTATTTGTAATTAAGATGGAGAATAGCGTCGAGGGCTTTTTATAGCATCGAGGGACTACACGATAGGGCTTGGATGAAATAAAAGCAATTGTTGAGAGAAGCAGACCATTTTTTTTTATTATGATACTTAAAAGTTGTTGGATTTTGTTGCAGATGATGTAAAATTGTATATTATACTGTAGGGTTCTATACAATACAAAAACAAAATCACTTACACTAGTGGCATGTTAATGAGCTCATTTCTTAACTTACAGATTTTGATTGAGAATGCAGGTGGCTTCATTTTTGCTGTATTTAACTGATGTTGAGGAAGGTGGCGAGACTATGTTTCCATTTGAGGTAATATCAAGTTTGTTGCTGCATCTTGTTTAACCCACTCCACAGTTTCATTGATTTCCTGCGTAGTTAGCGCACTATAAAGGCTAGATACTCCAAATTGCTCAAGTATTATTTTTGTATCTGTATCCGATACTAAACATGATTTGATACTCCAATGTACATATCCGTGGATTATCCTCCAATATTTTGCCATTGGTCAGAGAAAAAAATATATACTAATGTAAATAATGTTTTGATAGGCAATTATTAGTGTATTTTTTTTAGTATGTTAGCAAATGCTACTAAATTATTGGATTAGATTGGTTTTCAGTTTTTGAACCTTAGACCTCCTGGTTAGAGCTTTTCAGAATTCCTCAGTTTTTCAACCAAGCTGCCTGTTTCGAACATTAATGA
>Ga0099826_10002020_pt1 | contig 12783 bp, 3 predicted proteins | sample Mtrugardesep15_FD_76830 | JGI IMG/M metagenome (GOLD analysis project Ga0099826, IMG submission 76830) | Root nodule microbial communities of legume samples collected from California, USA - M. trunc garden sep15 | ecosystem: Host-associated > Plants > Roots > Nodule | place: USA: California...
GTCGGTGGCCGGCGAGGCAGAGGAACCAGAGAGTAAAAGTGAGTGGTTGGGTTGTATTGTTTTTAATTGATTAATAAAATAAATAAAAAATAAAATAAAGACCTAAAAAGATTATTTTATAAATTTTTTTTACATGTAGAAGGAGTGTATGGGGTGGTACGCCACGTAAGGTGGTACGCCTATCACCGCTCAAATAGTTATATTTAATTTTTATGTACTGTTTGTGAAAATTTTATTTATACATATATCAAGTTTTTTTTTTCCACCAAATACAAATATCTATCTAGTTAATAGTTAAGTCTAATTACATAGATCTTTTAAATATTAACTCAACAATGATATATTTATTTGTAAAAAAAATCACTTAACAAAGATAACATCATGTCAAAGAAACAATGATATCATGATGTGATGCATTCGATTTTATTATTATTAGAAAAAATATCTCTTTTTCTAAAAAAATATCTCTTTCGTGTGTATCCTATAAACACTATGCATAATAACATAATTGAGTTTAAATTGTTAATAAACTTCATTAAATGATAAATCGGTCTAAACAACTTTGATTCGATCTTATATGTATTTGATTTTGAGATCATGCAAGACTAACTTTTACTTTTTTATTTAGATATGATGAAAATTTCAAGCCATAATAATTGAATATTTATATTTATATTTGATTATTAGATAACTAGTTAAATTGTTCCTTTGCATTAGTAGATCCTCTAGTCTGCAATTGAAGGATATATATCTGAATCATGTACATATGGTATGTGTTCTGCAATTGCATATGTTTCTCCCTCTGCGAAGCTATGACATCGTAACAAAATATAATGAAATTTTGGAAGAAAGGAAATGAAGTGTAAGTATTAGTAACTACCTGATCAGATTCAGTTGCTTCTGTGCTAAGCTTTCTGTATGCTTATCTTGTCGAGTATTATATCCAATGACCCATAACCTCGTAAGTTCCTGATTTAATTACGGAGAACCAAAGTAGATGCACCAATGCTATCAATAGTAACTAATCATGAACTAGGCTCCATCTCCTTTTTCTCCGTATGATGTGAATACTTCATAATTCAACGATGTTGTCTATAGAACAATCAGAAGAATCAATTCAACGAGGTTTTGATGTTAGAGGAAACTGGCTGCAACTAATCATGATTTAATGGGCCGATGATAGATATCGAGTTGAATTGTTTGTCTGTTTCTCTTTTTTCTTCTGTGCGTTCGAGTGTTTAAATGTTTTCTTCGAGGGGATATCTTATCCAGTTATCCCCTATTCTTGTGATCGGTGTAAATGAACATGTTCCCTTGGAACTACACTCGTACTTCCTATTATGGTTATAGGAATTACAATTTATTAAATGTAGTGTACTGAACAGAACATAATCTGAAGCTATAGTAGCATTTCCCTTGCACTTTCATCTCAGAAAACCAAAATAGATTGATTTGTATTTTTAGTTGACCATAGTTTGTTTTTCTTGTCAATATCTTTTCTTAAATCCTTGAATCAAAACTGTAAGCAAGTTCCTAGAAAAAAAAAGACGATATTGCGAAAATGCATGAATGCTTTGCAGGACTGTGGAGTTTGGATGACTCGGATATTGTTAGAAAAGCAATTGAACGACCCGCAACTTTATATTTGTTTGCCTCCGCAAAAAGTTGAAAGATGGTAGGCCATATTGTTTATTTTACGTTATCCCATTTTGTGTTGTATAGTTACACAAAAATAACCAGATAATGCTTTTTGCTCAAAAAAACTTGTTAATGCTTCCGGAACAGTACTAAAGAAGTTCATAAAGATCGATTTCTATCGTGCTTTATAGCATGATTTGAGTTGACAATTTTTAGAAGAAGAGGAAATGGTTTATGTAGGGATTTCCGTATGGTGGACAATCCCCTCCTTGAACAAAGAGCATTTAGTGAGCAATATAGTACCCTTCCGCATTCTTATTTTCGGATGAAATCTTCTGACCTTACTCAATAACCTTGAGTCGGCCACTCTTTTAGTGAGGCCGGCATAGAATTTCATCACATGATAAAGCAGACATTGTAAAAAGAATGTACGGGAATATATTGATTTATATGATCACCGTGACTTTTAAGGTGGGCAGTATAAGCATCCTTGGCTACAATTTTCTGCAACTTTAACTCCTCGGATAGCATTGTCAGTGGATCCCTGTTCATTTCCTCCTTCATTGCTGGATCATGATGTTTCCCACAATCTGTACATATAGTAAAAGAATGATCTTTTCTGTTATGATAAGTCCAAAAGAGAACATGGTGGTGAAATAAACAATGCACTAAAAATGAGAATAGAATGAGGAAATAAGAGTTCAACTCTTAGCAAAAGTATTCAAGTTTATTAATTTGTAGAGTAAGTGAAAAGGGAAACTTACCCAAAGAAGCAAGGGCATATTCCACTGAGGAACAGTAAGAATCATCACATTGAGGACAAGGACATTTCTTCACATGTCAATTGTGAGTGAGAGAGAGAGAGAGAGATTAAATATTGAAATAACATAGATTGAAACTTTGGAATGAACTCCTCATAAAAATCGTCTTAGGTTTGATTCTTTCTAGTGTCAATTCGTGTGGACTAATCTAGCTAGCTTCTTAAAAAACAAAATTGAAATATTTATAGAGACGAAAAAAGATAAGGTAAAGAAAGAAAGAAATTGAAAAGCATGGTTGAGTCCAACCAAGAAAATAAATTGAGAGAAAGATGAATATTTGGAATTAATAGAATGAAGAATGTGATACAATAATTAGGGTTTTGTATAGTGATACAAGGTTAAACCAACATCTAACATGAAGGGTTCAACTACTACTCTTTCCATTATCACTACAAATCATAATTAATATCAGGGTTTGGCTCTAACAAGACATTTTGTCTAATGAAATCACTACAAGCGGGAGGGAGGATTCACACAGCCTTGAGCAGAAGTAGAACCATGAGCTTGCCAACAGTAAGATCTTCTTCTATTTTCAAGAATGTATGTCACTGACATGATTATAATCGATGGAAATTATGAAATCAGGTATTATGTTCTACAAATCATAGAGACAAATCAAAACTATATTGGCTATGCCTATCTCCTCAGATAAATAAATTACAACCATTAATAATATGTCACTGCATGCACATGTAGATTTACAAAAATATCTTAAAATTCAAGACCTGATTCTTTCATGGAAGTCGTGAATCGCAGTAGTATTGATATTTTCCCTAAAAGTAAGTATTAGTTTCACCTTATGCCATGGCCTGGACCACAGGAAAATTTTCTGATCCAGATGGAGATGCAGTCATCACCTGAAATGGGGCATGAGCAGTGAAATATTTTTCTTCCGACACATTACTTGACATAAAGTTTATTCTGAATTTCTACAAGACATTAATGAAAGTAAATAAGGTGTTAAATTGCCACTTACACTAGTATATCTTTGAAGTTTAGTAAAGTTAATGTTGCATTAGTGTTAAATTTCACTATGACTAATCTCAACACCCTTTGTTGCATTAATGTGAATTCCATCAGTATTAGGACGTTGAGACGGGATAAAACAACCCAAATACAGCTAGTGAATGCGATGTGCATTTTTTCGCTATTTACCACCTTAAGGTTTCTAACTTTGAGACTCTTGCATCTATGAAAAGTCGGGGCCTGCAATGCAAATGTAGTTCATTCTTACATCTATCAGATTCATAACTAGTGTATCATCAGATCAGATAAATGAACTGTTTTGCTCTATATTTTGAAGCGCCGCTAACCGTTGGAGCAGAAACGAAATTTTGAAGTCATCATATGATCACTTAGTTTAACTGATATGAAATTAAGTCTGTGAGATATATAGCAATACATTTGTGGTGTTAATCATGCAAGATCTGGACCACCATTGTTGTCCCATTCCATCTACTCTCCCTCCAGTCCACCAGCTACAGAAAGGTGATTCACCCCGTGGATGTAAATCCATTTGCGCTTATTTAAGCCATTCCATACCTCAGGATCTTGCGGTGCAACTATTGTTCCTGAGATCTATAATGAATTATAAATAGTCGGAAGTGAATAAATTTTTCCAAAAGATTCACTTCATTCTGGAATTGAAAGATGCATACGACAGAAACTTGTTTAAAATCACAGACAGAGATTTTACACGCTCTTGGTGCTTACCCTCAAAGTGATCTTTGATCGACACGGTCCACCAATGTCAATTGGATGGACATTGCCATTTTGTTCTTAATATAGAAGCAGGCTTGTTGATCACGTCTCATTTTTTATATCATTTCATGGTAATAACTAACAAAGTACTACTGTTCTTATAGTTGTAGATAAAGACATATAATAACATATTATCAAACATTCATTGTCCTAAACTGTGTATGCTATATATATATATATATATATGCATATGAATCTCAATACTACATTGCACTAGTAAAATCTCTAGAAATACTTGCTTCTTTACATCAAACAACACTATAATGCATTGATCAATGAAACAGTAACATTTTGTAGATCTTAAAAATCATTTGAACTACAAAACAAACTCAAAACCTCACCTACGGCAACAAAGTCAGTGATGGAAAGAACCCGCCTGAATTTGGTTCTGGTTCTGGTTCTGATCATCGACCTGAAACGTGTGAGTCTGATGACAGAGTTGAGCTTTTGTAGTTGTGTTTGTTGATATGATTCATTTCCACCACAGTGTAGGAAAATTCATTTTCTTCATAACCGCTTCAAGACAACATCAGTCGACTAAATCAAAAGCCTTCTCAAAATCAACCTTGAAAAGTAGCATGTCTTTCTTCAGTTGTTTAGCATCTTCCACCAGCTCATTAGAGATCAAAATACCATCAAAAATCTGTCGTCCATGAATAAAAGCCGATTGAGGTTCATAAATGATATTTCCATAACACACCGCAGTCTATTTGCTAGAACCCTAGATAATACCTTATACAAACATCTAACCAAGGAGAGGAGTCTAAAATCATTTAGATGTTGAGGACTATCAATTTTTGGGGTGAGAGCGATAAAAGGGCCATTAATAGATTTTGGCAACTTCCTATTCCTGTGAAATTTAGAGATAAATCGCATAAAATCATCCCTCACTTCCGGCCAAAAATCCTTATGAAACCAAAATTGATATCATCCGATCTTTGATTAATATAAGTAATTACAAGCGGAAGATACTTGATTTGTACTCCTTCATGTTTTATCATATGCCATTTTGGAAGAAAAAAATGTGTGTTTTATTATATGTTACTAAACAATATCAATGCATCACCAACCATTCTTCAAAAAAATATCAATGCACCATTATATATTTTTTTTCTATCCTACCATTTACTATTTATAATTCTCTCTTTTTTTAATTCTTTTAATCTCTCTTTTCTATGTCGTTAATGAAGATAATTTTGTAAAATCATTCATAACTTCTTTCCAATATCGAATGAATTACATTTCTGTGTATGTATGTGAAAATAACTTATAATAAAATACGAAGAGAGTAGTTTTGTGGTTAAAAACAAACTTCTAAAAAATATAGTTTGTAAGAATAAAAAAAAAGGGTGTTAATGCATAATGATATGAATTTTTTTAAAATGTGCAATATTGTGGAGCTTAAGTCGCAATAAATACACAACTTTGTTCTTTTTGGTGATACAAGGCTAATCAAAACAAAGACAACAAAAAGAAAAGGACAAGAAAAAAAAAACAACTAATTTTTAGAAAAGAAAGTTTTAGCCGCATCAAATTTGAGGAGATGCAACAAGTCATCTAGAGGAGAAGCATAAAGTAAGAATTCGATAATCGAAGAGGCTCCTAACTTGGCCATAAAATCTACACATTGATTTCTCTCGTGAAGAGTGCGACAAACAGTGACATTTATCTGTGCTGTTAACTATTTTATCTCTTGAATCAAAACCGCATAGACATTGAACTTTATGGAAGGACCTTAAATGAGATGAATACACATCTTTGTTCAACATGAAGTCTCTTTTTATTTACTCCTTCCGAAATGAAATATAAACAAAAAATGGTAAATGAAAAATTGATGTATGGAGACTAAATTTTTAACCACATATACATTGATCTTTTATATTTTATTTGAGAATGAGTAAATTGTATAAATATTTTTTAGGTTTTTCAAACTAATGCAATATTAAACAACTTAAACTGATATAAACACACCATTTTGTTAATTTTTATTTATACTAACGGACTATACATACAAATTCAATACATTATTAAAAACTTTTGATTGTTCCTTATTTCATATCCAAAACCAGATATTCCACATCACTTAAAACGTACGCACATCTACAACACATTGAGTTCAATCTTATGTGAAAGTGTTGAGTGTAACAATATCAAACATGTGCCTGTCAATGTTGGACTCTAAAAAAAGAAAATAAACTTTTGATTTCTTATGCAATGGAAAGTTAATCAAAACTAAAATAAAGCCAAACCTATCACATTGTATTATTGGTATACTTTAGCCAAAAACTGAAAAAAGGAATATCATTACAGTGTATACCATATGGTTCATTTGAATGCATGAACATTTAAATCATTACAACTTATGTGAAAAAGCACTTTTTCTAATTATAAATACATGTACATTAAAAAAAAGAAAAAGAAGCAAAACCTATCACATTGTATTATTGGCATAATTTAGCCAAAAAATGAAAAAAGGAATATTCTTGCATGTTCATTACATGGACATTTAAGTCATTACAACTTATCTAACTAAGCACTTTTTTAATTATATATGCATGTACATTAAAAAAATAAATTACACTCCCCTCTTCTCAAATATGCTTAAATTACACTCCCCTTCCCTTTTATGTTAAAATATACACTCCCCTCCCCTCTTATTCAAAATATATTAGAAAATATTTCACTCCCCTCTCTTAAGAGAAGCTTGAATTACATTCTCCTCCCTCTTATGTTAAAATCTACACTTTAATCCCTCAATATTTTTTTTTTATTTCTAATAATCTAGCAAAAAAATAGTAATTTAACACACTTTGAAAAAAAATTAATATTGCGGATCTAACTTAATATAATAAAATTTGAATACCTATTTTTCGCAATTTTATTAACATATAATTTCAAACCTTAATATAAAATATAAAACAACCCAAAATAAAATTAAAATTAAAATATGTGAAAAATTACTAAAGAAACTAAAATATGGTTATTTAAAAGTTATAGGGAAAGAGAGTGTATATTTTTCTTTTCAAGGGAGTGAAGTGTATATTTTAACATAAGAGAAGAGACAGTGTAATTCAAACATCTTTAGAGGGAGGGGAGTGTAATTTACTCTAAAAAAATAAAATAAAACCAACTTATCACAATGTATTATTGACATAATTTATAGCCAAAAATTGAATAAAGGAATATTCTTGCATGTTCAATGAATGGACATTTAAGTCATTACAGCTTATGTGAATAAGCACTTTTTATAACTATAAATGAAGAACAACAACACAAGTGAAAGAATTACTGTGCTGACATCACACTTCACTCCTTCAACTTCAATGGCTTCCGAGAAAGAAGCTGCTCTTGCTGCCACTCCTCCTGACGCTGATTCTCCCACCATGTATGCTTCAATCTTCTCTTCTTCGTTCATTTTCTCTTTCTTGTTTTTCCCTTTTTCATGGGTTTTTCAATTTTTCTCATAAAGTTTCAATTTTTTTCATGTTTTGATTATCTGGGTTTTGCTTAAACGTTAAAAAGGTTACATTTTTATTTTTTGATTAAAAAAAGGTTGCATTTTTATGTAGTTTGCGTTATTGGGTATTGAAATTTTGATTTTTTTTTGTTAGAATTAAGTCAATGTTATTGGGACAATGAATTGTTTGAAATTATGTGGTTTTTGGTACTATTTTGCTGCTTGCATTATGAAGATCTATGTTTGGTTTTTCCATGTTTTGATTATTTGGATTTTTGTTTGTAGATACAGAAATCCTAAAATGGTTGCATTTTCATGCAGTTAGGGCTAAATGCTATTGAATTTTTTAGATTATTTTAGAAATAAGTCAATGTTATTGAGAAAATGATTTGTTTGAAATTTTTTCGTGTTTTATTATACTGTTTTCTGCTTATATTATGAATGTGTGTTTGATTGATGAGACCCACTTTTGAAATTGGTTGTTTGCTTGATTTAATGGATCATGCATTAGATGGGATTTCGATTCGTGTTTTTGGATTGGTGATGGTGATTTTAAATAGCTGTTGTGGTTGTGATCGCTCTATGATCCTCGATATTGCAGAGAACCGTGGTCAAATGTGACCTCAATTGCGTCTGTGCTGCAATTTTAGAAACATATGAAACCATTATGTCGCAGCCTGGCGGCCATGTTCCGGTTTTGGCAACATAAGAAACCATTATGTCGAGGCCTAGATTGCGGTTATAGACCTTTATTTAAAACCCTAGGTTCTGCCTGCTTGTGTTTCGATGTAGAAAATATTTCAGTTTTTTGTGATTTTTGGAAGTGTATATAGTTATTTTTTCTTAATTTTGTATTATTCTGAATGTGATATTCTGTGATGCACAGATTTGACAAGATCATCAACAAGGAGATTCCTTCTACTGTGGTTTATGAGGATGATAAGGTACTCTCTGATGTGTGATTGTAAATAGTGTGATAACGTACTGCTTTTTGTGTTACTGTTGACCAACCAATGTTGTCAACCACGGATCGTGGAAAATAGCGGTTTGTTCAAATTCTTCTACGCTGCAGTGCCATAGCACTGTCATAGTTGCTATTTGACGACACGTTGTACTAAATAGCGTACAACAATAGTGATATGTTCAAATTCCGTTACGCTGTAATGCTATAGTGCGACTATTTGACAACACGGGTGAAAACATTATCAATCTAGATTTATGTTGAAATTCCATTGTTTGTATTATTTTGTATGCTTATTAATCTCGTTTTATCAGTTTTAGTTGAAATTCTTCATCCAAACTCGCACACATGCCTGTTTCTATACTGTCTAGAGTCTAGACACGTTTTTTATGTGTAAAAATGCAAACTATTCAAAAGATTTTCAAGTGTGTCTCCACATTTAAGTTTTAATGGGTTGAAATTATGCTTCACTTTAAATTTATTCAAATCCTTGTTCATTTTAAAGACAAGTTCACTTTGAAGAAGCATAATCTTAGCTTCGTTTATGGCTTAAACTGTTGGGAAAATAATTATGTTTTATAGACCTCATTCTTGACAATGATTTATATTTTTACTTTTTGGTTTTGTTTTTAGTCATGGGATTTATATCGGTTTTTCCCTCTTTTGTAAGGTGCTTGCCTTTAGGGACATTCAACCTCAAGGTCCTGTGCACATTCTACTCATTCCCAAGGTCAGAGATGGGTTGACTGGCATATCCAAGGTAACTTTTAGCCGCTCTTTCAGTGTCCAGACATTATGTTGTACCAAATTTTCATTTGAAAACAAAATCATGCAATTGCGATTGTTTACGCCACTGTTTTTTATGCATTAATTATTTTCTTGAACACAAATTATTAACCTCTTTAATTTCATTTACATTTTGATGTAAATTTTTCCTCTCTTGTCTAGTATATATGGAGAAAATGATAGATTTCATTTAGTATCATTCTGTCGATACCATGAAAATTGCTCTGAATAAAAAGACTGTCCAGCATGTCTCATCCTGCAATAACAGTGATGCTTTTTGAACTTTGAAGTGCTATCGCTTATTGTCTTGTAAAGTTGGAGTTACGGATTCACCGCGTCTTTTTCGATCTGATCTTTCTTAAAGAAATTACTTCCTAAGCTATTTTGAAGTTATTCTTTCATATTGTTTATGCTGAAGTTAAATCCTTGACTGGAACTGATACCTTATCTTTATTTAAAGTCTATAGCGTTTTCAAATACAAATTATTTTGTTCTAAAACAGGTTCATGATGTCGCTTCATTTTCCACGACCTGAAATTTGGTGTAAAATCAATCTTGTTTGGCGTCTATTTTACGATGACAACTTCGAGGCTATTTATGCCTTGATAGTTCATTTTTTCGTACTCATCATGGCGTTAGCATGCTACAGCTCTTTATTAGTTACTTTTAAAGGAATCAATAATACCGAAAGAACATGTTTTTAAAGTTTATACTGCATTATGAGAATGTTATATATTATTCTCAAGCTCAATTTCTGGGAAATGTTTCTCCAGGCTGAGGAGAGGCACATTGACATTCTTGGCCGACTTCTTTACACTGCTAAGCTGGTTGCCAAACAAGAAGGTCTTGACGATGGCTACAGGGTTGTAATTAATGATGGACCAAAAGGATGTAAGTGTTTTTATTATTAATTTCAGCATTTGAACTTTTTTGAATAACATCATTTTTTTTTGAGTTGTTGATTCTTGAGTGATTCTCTATATCATATATTAAGTTTGATTGTTTTTTTTTAACAGGCCAATCGGTTTACCACATTCATGTGCATGTTATTGGCGGTCGACAGATGAACTGGCCACCAGGCTAAAATGTAGGAAAGGATTTGCTGCGAGCCGTCAGGAATCATAGGACAATAATACTCTGATGGCCGTGCTATCTTTTAATTATGATTTAAGTAATTAATAATTTGATATTTGAAGCTACTAAGATTATTACTTTATATATATGTACTGAATGTGTTCAAACTGTTGTTGAATTTAGGTTAAAAGTTAAAACTAAGTATCGAAGTCGTTTTAATAGATTGTGATCGCTGTTGGTTGTTAAGATTTCACATTGATTAGAGATATGGCTAAACTAGTTTTTATAGGCTCGGACAATTCTCACCATTTAAGTTAACTTTTAGGATTGTGTTAGGTTCGATCTAAATTCTAAGATGCTCTTAGAGCCTATCCTTAAGTTGTTACTCGGTCATCCATCTTCATTCACGCTACATATGTTTACTTCATGGCATGAAGGTTCCTTAAGATCCCATTTGTTACGCAATCTATACTTGTTCTAGGCTTCTAGTTTCAGATGTTTTGGTCCTGAAGAAGATTCAAATTGCAGACTGTATCATGTTATGCAGCCGATATTGTGGTTGCGACATTGCCCGCAACCGCATCAGGCTTCCATTGCTGTGTGATTCTAAATCACAGTAAAAACCATATCACAATAACGTAACATAGTGGGCGCAACAGCCGCATCTCACCACATCAGGCCACGACGGCCCATGTAGTTCTCAGCCAAATTATTTTTCATGTTCCTCTTTTATATGAATAGATTTAGATGGTATTTTAAAAGGATCAGAGATGTTTTAAAGCTTTGTAGAGTTGATAGAGATGAACATGCCGCAACGACCACAATATGTATTAAAACAGCCACAATGCCCGCGATCATAGTGATTGCAATCGCATCCGCGCTGCAACCACAATTTAAAACCCTGATCCTAAACTTGAGGGATAAGTTAGTTCTTATAAGACTTGTCAATTTGTCATTTCTAAGATGCTAGTGGCATCAATTATTGTGGGTGGGAATTTAGTTGTGTTCATGTGACTGAATGATTCATTGTCCAAATATGTTGCCTAATAAATGAGAGGGTACAATAAGTTACTAAAAGAAGAAAAAGCTAATTAAATAGTAATTGTGGTTGTCAATGGTAGTTGATGTTGTTTGGTTGTTTGTTGAGCAATCCATCTGCTTTTCTCTAATCTCAAAACATTACTTGTTTTGTTCATCTTTTTATTTAAATAACCCAAAAAGTTTATACACAATTAACATAATTAGTTTTTAAATTAATTAACAAATTAAATTAACTGAATTTAATCATTTTGGCCAAAAAATGAAGGTGCGATCATATTAGTATTAATACATCGAATTTCATCAAAATTTTGCAGTTAAGCGTGTTTAGGCGATAATAGGTCTTTGATTCAGATGTTTCTGATATTTTTTTAGCCTCACAGTCTTCTCTATTTTGGATTAAAATAACATAATTTCATACATCATACGTAATAGAAGATGACTTGTATTTACCGCTACACCTGATGTTAATTGATCCTACAACTGCTACATAGATCCGTTACACGTGTAGAGGATCCTAACCCCCACTATGCTGCGCACCGGTGCGGCGCGGCCACCGATTGACTACAGTTGAATATATATACAAAATAAATGAAGTAATATCATTACCATACTGTTGTAATTTGTCTGGTAATTGAAACCTTGCAATAAATAACCGGCAATACAGATTATATCACTGTCATATTATCAATCAAGGCTTGAGAATTTAAAGTCACACTCTCTTATATTCAAAGATTTTTTGAATAGAAGATAGTTGATAACTATACATATTAAAAATTCATGGAATTAAAAAAAAAAAATCAAATACTTCTACTACATGAGGACCATGCACAATTTATTTAACATAACATTTTTCTCTCATAAATAAGGTATTGAGATTCCCAACAACCCCAACTACTAGTGTAGCAATATGGCCAAATTTTCTCAAGTAATATTAATGAAAACCAAAAACAAATTAAATGCAACAAGTTATCTTGTCTACATGCACATTTTTCATCCATTCTTAGCTGGCAGTAGCACCATTTCTCTACACATATAATAGTATATAACCAAAAGCTTATAGATATTAATCTTTCAAATTAAATTGAAGGTATTTGCTTTCATAGTTTCATTCTCCATGCCTTATGGCTTCTCTTGTTCTTCTTCTATCTTTTCTAGTTAGAAATAAAAACCAAGAACATTCCATTGTTTCTTCTACCTCCTTTTGCACTATTAAAGATGATTCATGTTTGAATGCAAGATGGACA
>Ga0099826_10002021_pt1 | contig 12780 bp, 6 predicted proteins | sample Mtrugardesep15_FD_76830 | JGI IMG/M metagenome (GOLD analysis project Ga0099826, IMG submission 76830) | Root nodule microbial communities of legume samples collected from California, USA - M. trunc garden sep15 | ecosystem: Host-associated > Plants > Roots > Nodule | place: USA: California...
CTTTTTTTTTTTTATAGGGAAAAAGCGTATAACATTTCATTAGATATCCGTTCAATAATGCATGACGGTACATTAAGAAAAGTTAGGGACCAACAAAGAATTTTACCTAATGTATAGTCACCTCATTTGTTTATCTTCAACTAAACTCGACATGAGAGTTTGTGAAAAATATATTTCAACGGCGTTTACATTCATCTAATATATAAACCACGCTCTATGATGTTGTATTTGCCGTTGTTGAAATAGTCTACAACTATCTTTGCATCGAGTTCGAACTCCATGTTAATGAGTCATAGATCATGCACTCAATTAATGGCATGAAGCAAATCCATAGCTTCTCCAAATATAATACTTTCTCCATCCTAATAAGGTACACATTTCCAACAAAAAAAAATACATCTTAAAATGAATTTTACTTTCAATTTTTAATGTAATATCAAATATGAACGACTTAAGTGATTATTTAACTTCAATAAAGGGAAATTTATTTGAAAAAATCGAGTTCGAATCCTGTTTAAAACAGTCATTAAACGATTGGACTTTATTTTACTTTCGATCAAACTCCACCTTATCAATGTTTGTTCTTCTACAAAACAAGATAAAATATTAACTGACTTGGTTTGTATGTCATTTTCTTTCCATCCCAGAAGAGCATTGATGCTGTTGGCAGAAAGAAGAATACCGTTGTGACTTATGCTTCAAGATGGGTACCCACACAACACCAGAAGAAAGAACTCATTCACTTCTCTTTATTACTCTCTAGTTTAAGTTTTCGTAATCATTCCACTGCAGCCTTTGTTTCGTTTTTTTTGCAAAAATTAATGACATCCCAAGTTTCAAACTCTGTCTCACCCCTTTTTCATCTTGCTTTTCTCTTTCACTAGTTCAAATTATTCTTGTCCAGCTACTAATAATTCTGACTTTGAATTGTTTCAATATTATTAAGAAATTATCTCAACAAATTAAGCAGCCATCAAATGCTTTTTACTTTTGATTCAAAATGGAATTCAAGGACTTTCTTCACATGTCAACTTCAAAAGTGTAACCAAGTGCTGAAAAATCTACGAAGCACATACACATGTCCGACACCGAAATATATATTTACATTGAATTATATATTTTCTCAAATTTTTAACGGTATCGGCGTGTCCGTGTTGTGTCCGTATTCGTATCTGTGCTTCATAATCAAAAACTAATTTGATATAGTAGTTAATTTTTGCATGCAAGAAAGATTTGTTTATCTTTTAGTAACAAGAGATGATAAATTTTTATACCAATTATTGTGGGTTTTTTCAAAGTGTTATTTTCTTTGAAATATATGGTTGGTCTATAAACAATTCATTTATTTTATAGGCAGATAAATCAAAGTAGACACAGTGCAAAATAAGTGCTTTTGACTAGATTAAATCAAAAGTCATTGAACAACTCACATCTTTTAAAGTTCCATGTCTAAGTTTAATTGAGAGTCTGTCCTATATATGAACTGAAAATGCTTTCTTCCCTATTCAAGACCAATATGGACCACCCTAGTTAAACCCTTTACTAGGTTCTTTCCGTTCATAGTCAAAAACTGTAGTAACATTTATTTATAACCTTAAATAAAAATGCTTACCTTTTGGACAGAAAGAAAGATACGGTTTGAACAATTTGTTTGCACTGTTGTTTCACATGGAAGTATGGTACATTATTTCATTGTACCTTCCCAGTGAGAAATTTAGCTGTGCCTTAAACACGACTCCAAAAAGTCTATGCTCTTTATGTACTATTTTCACCAGCCCCAGGCTCAACATGGTTTTCCTTACACGTCTTTGTTTGATTATAAATTATAATGTGGTCCTTGACCCTTGTCCTTCCTTCCCATTGCTCTCATGTAAGATTAGATTATGGTACAATTTCTTCATCAACAATGTCAGAATTAATTATTTGTTCATTTTAGCCTTTTCTAGTTGTAGCTACTAGCTAGTGTTTTCAAAAATGGATTATCCAAATTTGCACTTCTATGCATTTCTTCCATTTGAACAAATGAGAGAGAAAAATATTTCCAAAGTGCACCTATAAATTGTTTGCCTAAATACAAAGAAATGAAATTCCTAATTTAGAAAACCCATAAATCACAGTTTTGTACCACGATGGCTCGATTCGTTTTTAAAGGGTATAGCTTTTTGACTAAATATATTTTAGTCCATTATTCAAGACTTCGTGTGTTTGATTACTTACAAGTGTGCATGATAGAATATTTGTCAAAAGATTTCAACTTCTTAAATGAATTTTGGTTAACTTAAAAATTAAACTTTATAGTTGTACGTAAATGCTACCTTAATTTATCAAAGAAATTTTTTATATCCATTAATTTCTTAGGCCTTTCCTAAAATGTTAGAAATACGATACCACACAATGTAACAATTCATAAACTCGTAATATGCTAGTTAATATTTGAAACTAACCAGATCCATTATAAGATTGTTAGTTAATAATTCATAAAAATGCGACATTCCATTGCTCTTACTCGAAACAAATCAGCATTAGTCAGCATTTTAAGGGGAGCTGCTCATATCACATAAGTAGTCATAAAACTTCATGAGAAATGAATATGTGACTCTTAATTTCTCTAAAAGATCTCATATATCATATTCTGAATAATGACGAGGTCGAGTCTTTTGCATCACAGTAAGCTGTTTTTCAGCAATTTTAACTTGTTTCTCAATGACCGCAACTTGTCTTTCTGTTCTTTGTTTTTCTGTTTGACAAACTCTTGATGCTTAGTGTTATTGGATCATGAGTTTAAGGGGAAGTTTTAGATAATAGGTTATTGGACTTGTACTATTGGGCTATTTAGGTTTCTAAGTCAGTGGAGTTCATTAAGTTTTATTATATATTCGCTTGTATTTAATGTTATGCAATATCATTGTCATTCTTATGAAACCCTAGCCGACTCCTTTATTATTATATTGAAACCGGAGATTGTTAACATGGTATCAAGAGTATGGTTTGGTTTGCTCTTCTTTTTATTGGTTCTTTTATATGGTTGCTTCTTCCAACCGGGTTTTTTGTCTGGTTTGGTTTGATTTGGTTCTTCGGTTTGGATGGTTTCTTTGTTGGCTGGTTGATGGTGATGGTTCTTGTTGCTCTTCTTATGATGATAACTCACTTTGGTTGTTGCTCTCCATTGGTTATACTATCAGCTGATTTTGTTTATTTGTAACTAGCTTAAAGCTTAGTAAACTTTAGCTTGAGGGGTAGTGTTAAAACCTTATATTATTTAGTATGTTTTTCGTATTTTGTTTGACAAATTCATCATGTTTCTTGTTGTTGCATCATGAGTTTGAGTGTAGGTGTTAGATAATAAAATATTGGGTTTAAGTTATTGGGCCTTTATATTACTAAGTTAGTAGCCCATTAAGTTTTATATATATTCTTTTAGAGTTGCTCTTCTCCCATTTGTTTTTGCTCGTTTCCGTCAAAAAGCCGAACGTTAGTTAACTCATGCATGTGTATTTTCAAAGTGAGTTAACTCACGTAAGTACATTTTTCGGCGTGAGTTAATTCACGTTGGACGAAAATGAACAAAAACAGATGGGAGAAGAACAATTCTCATATTCTCTTGTAACCTTTTTGCAATGTTTTCTATCAAACCTTAGCCTTCGTTGTTCTCAATCGCTCTTTCTTAACCTCGGTTGTTCTCAATCTCTCTTTGTTTTGTATATGTATTGTTAACATAGCTCCTTAGAAACATAATTTCCCTCCTTCGAAGCTTCAGCTATATAATGTCATGATACTTTAATTCATTCGCTCATATTGATCTTCAACAAACTCATCCGCACTTCTCTTTCGTTTCGTACCCCTTAAAGTATTTGAGGTACTAGGATTTGTTTGACCAGTTTGCGGACTAGCATCCTCAAAGTTGGGAGGTGAAAATTGGTGTTCATCAAACACACCAACATTTGCCACATACATTTCCAATCCTCAAAATGGTATTCAAGTCAATATTATCCTTCTCCCATTGTTTCTTCCTTTCCTTAGTTGTTCTAGCATCATTTCCTTTCGCCCTGTCGGTTGCAAATAGCTCGTTCAAGATGTCATAATGCTTAATTTGCATTTTTCTCCATCTTGCTGCATGTGGTTTTCCCTAAACAAAAGTAAAATCAATCATAAGTTCAATTTGGTATTTATAATTAAAATAAAAGACAAGTGATCAAATAAAAGGTAAAAATGCTAATTACATTAATCAACTCATCCCAGACTTCATTCTCAGCATGAAATTTTCGAGTTATTGGATCCCAAGAGAATCCACTTAAGATATGGAACAAGTCATAAGCTTCAGCAAAATGATTTTTCAATGTCTTCATTCTATTCTTTATATGATTTTTTGTGATGCTTGGTTCAATTGTAGATCTTAAGGCGTCAACAATGTTGTTGCATGCTTCCGATGTCCATGCACCATCATGCATATTTCCCTTATTTGCGGCCTCTTCACCCAAAGCATTCAACAACGTCTTATCTATTTCATCCTTCCACTGTAGAATATGGTGGAGTGTTTTTTCCTTTTGGCCATTGAAATATAACTATATAACTATGGATTTTCTCAGGTTAAACGCCATTGAAAGCAAAAGTACCCACGTAAAAAGAAGCATGGATGGCCACTGAATTTGGAATCCACTCTATAGTAATCTATAGTGCCATTATATATCTCAAATTGTTTTAAATTTGAAATGAAATTTTGGGAGTACACTATAAAGACAAAACAAAAACGCAGATATAAAAGTATTAAACTTCAGGCTATATTTAAAGAGTTACTAGCGTATTTTTCCGGCGATTTCTAGGTTACGTATATAATATTACTATTTGGGTTATGTATAATGTTCTTTAAAAATTCATATATCTCAAATAATAATAAAAAATAGTCATATTATAACCCACAATTTATTAAATAAACTATTAATATCTAACTAAAATATAAAATAAATAAATCCTAGTTGTATAAGTTGAAATAATAATCGAGAGTATGTATTTTGAATGAATAGAATTGGCAGAAGTTAGAAAAAATTCTTTATATTTAAAATTGATTAAAATAAATAATTTAATAATAATCAAATAATTATTTATAATTTTCTCTATCAATTTATTATTATAAAAATGAATTAAGGTCTCAAGTTCGATTCTTATCAGGTTCAATTTCAATGAGCCAATTTGGTTTCTTGGATAAAAAGAATGGTTGCAAAAAATTTAGCTTAGCTCCAGGTGCTTTTTTTTTTGTTAGGGTCTTGACTGGCGTAAAATACAAAGAGTAATTACAAAGCTACTTACAGATCCTCCGCCAAAGATGTCATCACATCGGTTGCGGCAATTGAATCCACGATCTTGCACGTGACGAAACTCCTTACTAGCTGAGTCAAACTTCATCGAAAAATATCCATTAAATTTTATAAAACCTATGCTGAGTTTAGCATAATTTAAATTGAAGCTTAATGAAGGATAAAAATGAAAATAAAATAAAATTAAAACGTTATATTATATTTAAAAAGAACAAAAAAAAAATGTGTGTTTGCAAGCAAGCGCGCGCGCGTGTGTGAGGACATGAGTTATTGGGTTCAATTCAAACTCTATGAATGCAACAATATTAAATCTTTTGAAGAGATTTTTTACAACCATTGTAGTTCACCTCGATTTGAGGGATTAGTTTGCGCAATTTAAACAAAGAATATCTGGTTCACACAACAAAAAATATACTTCAACAAATATAATAGTAATAGTAGTAGTATTAGGGATGCCAAAAACTATATAAACATGATATAAAGTTCAAAGAAAGTTTACATAACTACTTAAAAATCACTTGTCAAAGATGTCATAACATCGATAGCGGCAATTGAACCCATGATCTTACGCATTACTAAACTCCTTACGAACTGAGTCAAACTTCATCGAAAATGATCTATTAGATTTTATAAAACCTATGATGAGTTTAATATAATTTAAATAGAAATTTAATGAAGGATAAAAATGAAAAAAATAATTAAAATTAAAATGTTAGATTATATTTAAAAATATCAAATAAATGTGTGTATGCAGAGCGCGTGCGCACCCGCGTGTGATCAATGAAGAATGCTGACAATTTTAGCTTTGATCGGTTCATCTTGTCAATTAAAACAATTCTTAAGTTTTTAATCAATAAAATTTATGTGAATTTTCCCCTAAAAGAAATTATGTAAATTGAATTCGTCAGTGGTCGTAATAAAATTTAATTGAATAATATTCACTAGACTAATTAATTCAAGCCTTTCAAGCACTAGCTAGCGATTTATACCGAAGCTCGAGCCTCAAATTGGTTCAAGCCTTTCAAGCACTAGTTAGTGATTTATACCGAAGCTCAAGCCTCAAATGGCCGTTTCAATTTTTTTACATTCACTCTTGGTAATTATACATTCACTCTTGAGCACACTTTTACGTTCTGGAAAATATTTTACACCAAAAATAAGATTTACTTTAATATATTAAAGATTTATTAAGTTCATAATGTTCATTTTGCATTTATGTTACTATTTTTATGTGTGCAGAGATATGGACCTCAACAACGATCAAGATCAAAGGAAATTGGAAAGTATAAAACATTTATCAAAATCGTCAACCATGTACATGATGGGACTTGGTTTAATCGCTACTTTAGCGACATTGCCAGAACCTAATAACAATGTAGATAGTTATATAGAGAGTGCAAATAGATTAATAAGAGTTGGTATAATTTCGCTTATAGGCTTCATGTTTATGTATTATATTCTTGCCGGGTTGGCTCAAGAAGCCATAGAACACGATAATAGGTATTGGTGGAAAGTACTATTTTATTGGTTAGACGGGGTATCTTATATTTTGTCTTGTATGATATTTAGTTTAGGTAAATTCTATGGTACATTTAAAAATTTAAGTGTATTTGTATGTCAATTCAATAAATTATTAGTTAAATGTGTTATTTTTTAAAGGAAAAAATTGTTTTCTATCATCTATAATTAAATCTTATTCACCAAAAATGACAATGAAATAAGATTTAATTTTTTTGAATTTTTAGTACTCATAATAGAGAATTTTGATTATTTTTTACAATAAAATGTAAAAAAATTTAGTATGATTTTTATAAACAATGAAATGATGTTTTTTCTTATGAAATGATATTTTCTAAAATATAAATATCAACAAATAACTCTTTATTCCATAAAAATAATAGTTAATTTAAAGATTTTTGAAATAGGAGTACCGATACACCTTAATTTACGGATGTACCGTAAAAGTTCATGTTAGTTTAACACTCGGCCAATTTATATTTTCACGGTTTTCTACATGGGCTATGACGTGTTCTTATTTAATTTGTACCGCTTTTTTTTTTTTTTTAACCGCTTTGAAAATGAGATCCTATTTACAGGCGTGGTTTAATTAATGAAATTTTTATGTAGTAATATTCTTTAGTGCCATTATATATTTCAAATTGTTTTAAATTTGATATGAAAGTTTGGGAGTATATTATAAAGACAAAACAAAAACGCAGATGTAAAAGTATTTTAAACTTTACGCTATATTTAAAAGTTTACTATCCCTAAAAAAATATATTTAAAGGGTTACTAACGTATTTTTGTGGCGATTTCTGGGTTACGTATATAATATTACTATTTAGGTTATGTGTAATATTCTTTAAAAATTCATATATCTCAAATAATAATTAAAAAATAGTCATATTCTAACTCATAATTTATTAAATGAACTATTGACATCTACCTAAAATATAAAATAAATAAATCCTAGTTGTATAAGTTGAAATAATAATCGAGAGTATGTATTTTGAATGAATAGAATTGTCAGATGTAAGAAAAAATTCTTTATATTTAAAATTGATTAAAATAAATAATAAATATAAAGAATTTAATATTAATCAAATAATTATTTATAATTTTCTCTATCAATTTATTATTATAAAAGAGTTAAGGACTCAAGTTCGATTCTTATCGGTTTCAATTTCAAAGAGTGTTTACATAACTACTTATGGATCACTCGTCAAAGATTTCATAACATCGATAGCAACAATTGAGCCCACGATCTTGTGCATGACTAAACTCCTTACGAACTGAGTCAAACTTCATCGGAAATTATCAGTTAAATTTTATAAAACCTATGATGAGTTTAATATAATTTAAATAGAAGTTTAATGAAGTATAAAAATGAAAAAAAATAATTAAAATTAAAATGTTAGATTATATTTAAAAATAACAAATAAATATGTGTAACAAATAAAAATAACCTATAACAATGCATTGATATTTTAAACACTCTCAATAAATGAATACAAACATGAAAGTAATGATATCCATACTATTTTGAATATTACTCTTGTTGTCCTTAATTATAACAAATTTTGACCGTTTTATGCAAACGAACAAATGTAGTTAATTTTAAATGAGAAAAAAGCAAATGATGATTAATAAAAATTTAAAAAGATATCAATAAATAGTAAAGCAAAATTTTGTCAAAAAACAAAAAAGTTTTTGTCAAAAAAAAAAAATAGTGAAGCAAAACATTAAAGATAACTTTTTCATGCGACGCACAGATAATATAACATATGATTACATTAATTCTTTTTTTTTTTGGTCAAGTGATTACATCAATTCTATTAGGAAAAAAATTACATCAGTTCTATTTTACCAAAAGTAAAATAAATATTACATCAGTTGAAGTCCAATAAATAAGACCCCATGTAGACTGTGAAAATTAAAAAAAATAAAAAAATAAAAATAAATAAGAAAACAAACTACGAGCCTTAACGGGAAGCTTTGAAATTGAAAATATAAATTGGTTAAATCTTAGGCAACACAACATACAAGCACATAAAAAGAACGCTTCGACTATAAACTAGATAATTTTGCATTCGATGGCGTTTAAGAAAATTCAATTTATACATATATGTTTTCCATCCTTTAATCAATGGCATTATAGGTTACTATAGATGGATTTCAAATTGAGTGGCTTCTTTTTACGTGGTAATTTTGCTTTCGGTGGCATTTAACCTGAAAAAATCCAATTTGAAGAAAATCCAATTTATACATATATGTTTTCCATCCTTTAATCATCCTAGCACAAATAACACTATTTTTGTTCTTACAAATTATGACATATACACACTATTTCTTTGCCTTTATTGAGTGTGAAATTATCCGTCATGAGACCGTTTTCGTATGAGTTATATTCAGTCTTGTGACGGTAATAGAGCTAAAAGAAAGCGTTTTTGGTTAAAGAGGAAGAGGTTGTTGTCGTTGGTGATCTCAGGCGGAGTAGATGAAGCAGAGAAGAAGCTGAGGCGGGAGTTAGTGTTAGATGGAAGGGTGAAATTGTAATTAGTTAATGTAATTAAAATTTGACCTTTGAATTTACAAAAAAATTGCAGTATTATTAATGCAATGTGACCTTAAGAAAAGTGTAAGTTTTGCCTTTCGATTTTAATTGACTTTCTACAAGTTTAACACGTGAAGATAATGCTTAGTACATCTCAAATAGGAGTACACTATTTTATCCTTAAAGATTGGTCCTTCACTTAGTGTTAGAGTTGCTACCTACGACTGTCGCAATAACGTGTAAGATTTGCTTAAATGGATGCGTTATTGGAGTCCTTAAGCAATTCTACCTTGATTGTACATTTGTGCCATTAGAAATGGTACGAGCAACCGAGGTCAAAATAAGATGCAAAGGTCTCTTAAAAACTGTTGCACGTTGGTCCATACTTCAAGTCAAATGTTATTGTAAATCGTAATATAATTGCCACTACTTCAACCTTGCCATTTAACCACATTGGTTATGGACATGAGGATTCCCAGCTAAGTTAACCAGCCAACTTAAGGTGATACGTATTGTCTTTGACCCTCGGTTCATTCTGAAATATAAATGAAACGTGCAAAATTCTAGTTGCAAACCAAGTTTGAACCAACTTTGACAACGTAATAATTCATAAACTCGTTGACAGTGTAATATGTACCAAATGAAGAAAAGCATCATATGAAACTAATCAGATCCGTTTATATTAAGTCTTGCCTGTTTTAAGAGACTAATTTCAGGAGATTCTCACCCTGCATTTTGAAAAGGTTAAAATTCCAGGTAAACTTATGTATTCTAACTACAAAACAACTCTAATCATTCACCAAGACTCCCCTTTTAATAGATCATGCTACCAAGTCTTGCAAAAAAATAAATCAAGGCATATTATTTGGTACTTGGCTCATTCTATACCCATCTATTCAGTACAAATTCTTCTTGACAAGCAACTTTAAAAGAAAGAAAACAATTTGTTGGGCAGGGGAGTTAAGCGGTGCATTTTCTTTCCTTACAACAAAGTAATATTTTACTGAATCTCATTTACCATAATATTTTTCAGAAAGTTATTCTCTCTGATCAATGAAGAATTCCTAGCATATGCACAATATGATATTCAGTGGCCCGGTTGAACCACACAGGTCAAATGTCCAAAGAATTTGTTATATTCATATGAATAATCTATATGATTACAACATATATTTGACAAGCAGATCACTGTCCAGTTTCCAAGTCCGTAACATCATATCTGGAGATCGTCCAATGAAAGTTCTTGAGCCGTTGTTAGCATCTTCAATTTCTACAAAAGAAGAAAATGGTATGCAAGGATCGTTATGGAAATTTGCAAGCTAAGGAAACATGTTTGACTTTAGAAAGGCAACACTTCAATACCGTAATAAATTGTGCAGGATCATCGATACTTGACGAGCCCAGAATAACTTCCCTCTTGAGCTTTCCGGTAAGCTTGTGGCAAATCCTAAGCTGTTGATCAAAACAATGTATCATATTAGTAAAGCTGGAAGGAAAAGGAATAAATAAAATAGTCTCTTTCAATCAAAACATTGCACAAACCTCAGATCTAGTCGCTCCACCAACAATGAATATAAATATTCTTTGCCCCATCTTCTTGAAATCACTGGATGAGTGTTTAAGCACCGAATCGCTATATGCCAGCATCAAAAGACGAAAAGTAAATGCGAGAAAGTTTGGCAATGGAAGATCGTAGTCGCAATATGACAAGACAAGATACTTGGCAGTCCCATAAAAAATATCTACCTAATAGCAAGCTTATGCATGTAACAGAACTCCGAAATTAGGAGGATAATGAGATGGAAGTGACGAAGGAAGAGAAAGGGTTCGTTAATGAAGTGGAAAATATACTGATCTCATTAAGCAATTATCATATTTATAATGACTTGTACAGGAAAGGAAAGTAAAACCTTGAATATCCATCGTCAGAACCTCGAGGTCGAGCCCAAGTTGGTGTTCGCCTTGATCTAATTGAATGAGCGGGAGGATTTTGAGTTACGGATCCAGCATATGGTGTACCGTGGAAAGAGGGGCTTGGATCATTTAGACATGGATAGTCTTCCTTCGATAATTCATTTTTGCTAACTTTTTCAATGAGTTCCTGGTGATGGATAATCAAATCATCATAAGAGGCTCTATAAGCTTTATAAATTAAAAATGTTATGATTTAGAAATATGATGTCCTCTTATTTTCTAATATTACAGCAAAATTAAATGATACATGCGGAAAAACATGCTCTACCATTCCCGTTCGTAAGCTTTTCAATTGAACTTCAATATACTGTGCAATATTTGTTTAATTTAATTTGCTTGTGTTTTATGTATTTCATAACAATTGTGAGTGACATAATATTATTAACACATTCCACTATGCATGCCTCTTATCTTATGTATTTCATAACGATTGTGAGTGATAAAATATAATTTTTTAAACTAGGTATCCGGCCCAAAAACAGACTAATCCGAGGGGCCCAACCCCACCGTCCAGTTGTGGCCTGTGGGGGGGCCATTTAAAGCCAGAGCAAGTTATGTATGGACTAGCCCACCGGAAATAGGCACCGGGGGGAATCAAAACTGAGACCTTGAGAGGAGCACACTCCAAGGTCCCCAAGCCAACACCACCTGGCCAACCCAAGTGGGTTGTGAGTGATATAATATTATTAACACATTTGGCTATGCATTTGTATATTGACCAATCAGACATACATCCAGATATTAAATTGCCAAAATTACCAATCAAACATGCATGTTAACTAGCATATTCACAACATGAATTGTAGTTGGAATCTTCAAACAACCTATCTCTGGTTCTTTAGACAATAGATAAAACAGTAAGTTCATCTTTTATGGATTAATTAAGGAAAGAAAAAAGATAATTTTCGACAATAGAATTACCCATGCTATCCTTTCCCATCACCTTTTCATAAAATTAATACATATTTGATAAGGGAAAATTGTGTCAACTTAATTTGTACCTCAATTATGGGATAAAAGCGTGATAGTTGCCATGTCTCTTCTTCTGCACGATTTTTCCTTACTGCACGCTTTTTCTGGTAATATATGAGAAACACTTTTCACATATAACGTTGACACTGAACATTCATATGATTTAAAATTAAACTATAAATTATCTCTACCTTATGCATATCAAACTTAAGACCAAAGCCACTTGTTGAAGTTTTTTTGGCATCCGGTTCTCCCCCTAGCACTCTCAAATTATTTATAGCAATGGCATCATCATTTGTCAATTTTGCCACCTGAAAGATATTTGAAAGGTTAAAATATTGCATAATAGCACCGTTACGGTGTTAAGAAATGGACGAAAAGCATATGTAATCTAATTAAAAGAAGCAATGAGCTTAAGTTAAAATTTAGTCTGCACAAGCCGAAAGAAACTACACCTTCATCAAATTA
>Ga0099826_10002022_pt1 | contig 12779 bp, 8 predicted proteins | sample Mtrugardesep15_FD_76830 | JGI IMG/M metagenome (GOLD analysis project Ga0099826, IMG submission 76830) | Root nodule microbial communities of legume samples collected from California, USA - M. trunc garden sep15 | ecosystem: Host-associated > Plants > Roots > Nodule | place: USA: California...
AGAGCTTATATTAGCTGGCTTACCACATGAAAATTAACATATTGTAAGATACACTTAGTCATTAGATGAAAGCTCAGTTATCACATTTTACTTTACAAGTACTTATACGCTACCTATAACAACTCTTGAATAATCGCTTAATCAGAGGTACATTGCATGCATCAGAAGCCGCACTTTCAAAAACTCAACTAAGCACTCAACAATTGCAAAGCAAGCATATAAGTTTTTCTACAAACCAACAAGTAATCATAACTCTAAATGGTACAAATACATCCAATAGAGAATGATGTTACTAATGAACACCCATCAAGAACAAAACCAATCCATCGAATAACCAATTCAAAAACAATCTGATTTACCTGTCTCAATCGCAGAAGCTGCAAAATCTTCCTTGATTTTGGGTCCATTGCATTGATACTGAAATTTTTAAAAAAATATAAAATTCCCATTAATTAATTAATTAACAAAAAACAATAACAAATAACCCACACAGGATACACAAGTGAATCTAAATGCACGCATTTTTTCATCTATCATTTTTCCAAAAAAGAGGTATAAAAAAAACATAATTTGACAACATGTTTTATTTTAGTGAAAACTAAAAACATAATTAATCTAGTATAAAATAAAATAAAAGTAATTTAAATTACATACCCTCTGATTCTGATAATGAACAAGAGCTTAGCTTCAGGATCAACGTAAAATCCACCCTTAAGCTTAGCTTCACGCTTCAACCTAATCAACTCCTTTTGCTGAACAAACAAATCAATAATTAATTAAACAAATGAATGATTAAATCGAATTAAATTACCTTAATCATTATAATTAGAATAATACCGAGTCATCATATTCCTTAGCGTACTGTTTGGCTCTACTCCAAATAAGCTTCCTGGTCTCAGAACGCTTCTTCTTCGATGATTCCTGTTCCTGTTTCTTCACCAATGCCCATTCCTCATTCCTTTTCTGTTTCTTCAAAACAGATTCAGGAACAACGGTTTTCACTTCCTCTTTGGCCATTTCAGCGAATCGATGTGGTTATGGTTCTGGTTCTGTTCTGTGAAGACGAACGGCGGATTCAGGAGAAATGAGTTTCAGCAATATAACTAGGGTTTTGTTAAGGTTATACGGGCTTTTCGATTTTGGGTTTTTTCTTGGGCTTTTAGAAATCAATAGAGAAGTTGCTAGCTCATTGATTTTATACTATACACACCACCCCGTACGATTGTTTAAGTTAAATGTTTATAATAAATTGGTTTGTTAAAATTGCTTACATGACAATTTAACATTCAGATGGAATGTCGAAAAAGGGTTTATAACATCAAATATTATTGCTTACACCAGTCATCATTGCAGACAAATTTATTATTTACTGTGAACTAAAAATGTTTTGTCCTCGTGAGTTTGACTCAATTAAGTATGGACAATGCATAATATATGTAAAGTCCGAGGTTTAAATCCCGACGTTTTATATATGTAACGATATTTTGCTATAAATTTTCACGTTATCATTGCTTCACTTATCTTCTAGTTCCAAGTTTATTATAAAATTCAGATGTGTAAAATATTTATTTTTGCCTATAGATAATTTTTTGTTCGCCAAATTGTATAATAATAAAAAGGGAAATGTTGTAATCAATGCATTGGAAATTGAAAACTTTTAAATTTTGAAAAAATAATTACTTTATTTAACATGCTTAAAGAGTATCTTGGAAGCACTCGTTAACGATACCCTAATAAAAAATATGACTAAATTTTAAAATTTAGAACAAAGCTATTTTCTGGACTTCAAGGTGTGCAAGATGTATGGAGTAAAAAATTTCACTTGTCTTGTCATTATTCTAACCATATTTTATCCAATTCATAATTGAATTTAGCTAAAAGTATTCTCTTCAACACTCTTTTTTTTTTATGAATATTATATTTTGAAAATGAAACTCACATAAAGTGATGAAATATATATTAATTTTACTTAATAAAAAAGTAATTATTAAAAAAAGTGTAAAAAGAGAGTGTCGATAGCATTCTTGGATAACTAGGGTTGAGTTTGTGTCGCAAACAACCCCTCAAAAACTTCGGACTTAAGCAAGACCAAATTTGAAAACTTGAAAGACACACACTGTTACTAACACAGTGATTACGCTCAAGTAACGTTCAATCACAAGAAAACGAAGGTAGAGATGTTTTATTTTTTGAAATTACAAATGCATTCTAGTTTTTATTTCATTTATGCTCTTATTTTAAGTAACGTTTTTTGTGTTTTTGATTTAGTTGAAAGATTATGGCAAAAAAACATGAAGGACGTGCAGTGGGAATCGACCTTGGAACAACTTATTCATGTGTTGCTGTGTGGATGGAACATCACAACCGAGCAGAGATCATACACAATGACCAAGGAAACAGAACAACACCTTCTTTTGTTGCTTTCACTCATGATCAAAGGTTGATTGGTGATGCTGCTAAGAATCAGGTTGCCGCTAACCCACAAAACACCATCTTTGGTATGTTCCTATTTTCGTATCTAGGGCTCACCCTATAACTTTTAGGGTTAATCAAATAAACGATTCCCGTAAATATTTATAGTTTCTCTTTTAGTCCTTGCAAAAAAAATCGCATTTTTTAGTTATTTTAACATTTTCCTTTAGCATTTTAAGGACCAAGAATGTTAATGGAAACTTTTTAGGATGACTAAAAATGCTGATGAAAACGAGTTTTAATATATGGGCCAAAAATAAGTGTCTGCGTTTTTTTGTTTATAGAATCTAATGATTTTTTTTTTTGGTGGGTGAGGCTTTAGGCCTTACCCCGGGTTGGTCCAACATGTATTTAATCTTGTTGTTGTTGTTGTTGTTGTTATTATTACGGCTTTAAATAGTGGGTGCAGTCATATCATGATTATTGCAGTGGGAAATTGTCAAAAGTTGTCGTTGTCGCTAAACTTTATTCAAAATCCTGGTTATTATGCAATTGCTGTTTTAGTTGGACAAATGGATGATAAGATTTTTCTATTATTATTGTTATTGTTGTTGTTTTTTCAGATGCTAAAAGGTTAATTGGTAGGAAGTTTAGTGATCCTCTTGTTCAAAATGATATAATGTTGTGGCCATTCAAAGTAATTGCTGGAACGAATGACAAACCCATGATTACTCTTAAGTATAAGGGTCAAGAGAGCCAATTTTGTGCTGAGGAAATATCATCTATGATCCTTACAAAGATGCGAGAAATTGCTGAGGCATTCATGGAGTCGCCTGTCAAGAATGCTGTTGTTACTGTGCCGGCTTACTTCAATGATTCGCAGCGAAAAGCCACCATAGATGCTGGTGCCATTGCTGGCCTTAATGTCATTCGAATAATCAATGAACCTACTGCTGCAGCTATTGCATATGGTCTTGATAAGAGAAGTGATTGTGATGGTAAACGGAATATTTTTGTCTTTGACCTTGGAGGTGGTACTTTTGATGTGTCTATCCTCACAATTAAGGGGGATGTCTTTGAGGTGAAAGCCACTGCTGGAAACACTCACCTTGGGGGAGAGGACTTTGATAACAGAACAGTGAAGTACTTTGTAGAAGAGTTTCAAAAGAAGAATAAGGTGGACATTAGTCGGAACCCAAGAGCCTTGAGGAGGTTGAGAACTGCATGTGAGAGGGCAAAGAGGACACTCTCTTATGCTTTTGTCACCACTGTCGAGGTAGATTCTTTATTTCAGGGAATTGACTTTTCTTCATCAATCACCCGTGCCAAGTTTGAGGAAATTAATATGGATCTTTTCAACGAGTGTATGAAAACTGTCGAGAATTGTCTCAGTGATTCAAAGATGCACATCGGTGATATTGATGATGTCGTTCTTGTGGGTGGCTCGTCTAGGATTCCCAAAGTGCAAGATCTATTGCAAGACTTTTTCAAGGGGAAGGATTTATGCAAGAGTATCAACCCGGACGAAGCTGTTGCTTATGGTGCAGCTGTTCAAGCTGCTATTTTGAGCGAAGGCTTTAAGAATGTTCCGAACTTGGTGTTGCGAGATGTTACCCCATTGTCGCTTGGTATCTCAACCGGTGTTGATAAGGTAATGGGTGTTGTGATTCCTAGGAACACTTCCATACCTGTGGCAAAGACAGGACGATTTTTTACTGCTAAAGATAACCATTGCGAAGTAGCAATTAATGTTTATGAGGGTGAGAGAACAAGAGCTACTGACAATAATCTGCTCGGTTTTTTCAGCCTTTCTTGCGTTCCAGGTGCTCCTCGGGGCCAACCCTTAGATGTATGTTTTGCCCTCGATGAAAATGGTATCCTAACTGTTTCTGCTATGGAAGTATCTACAGGAAATACAAACAAGATCACCATAACCAATGAAAAAGAAAGATTGTCAACCTTGGAAATTAAAAAAATGATTGAAGAAGCTGAGAGATACCACGTGGAAGATAAGAAATTTTTACAAAAGGCCGAGGTAATGAATGCATTGGATTATTGTGTTTACAATATGAAGAATGCTTTAAAGAAAGATGTGAATTTAAAGCTCTCCCCTCAAGAAATTGAGAAGATCAACAATGCAATTACCGTGGCCACAAGTTTGCTTGATAAGAATAACCAACAAAATGAAATAGATGTTCTTGAGTATCATCTGAAGGAGATGGAGAGCATGTTGAAGCATGTTATCGCCAAGACTGGCTAGTTTTATTTTTCTTTATTAAATCTCAAGCGATGTCTTGCTTTTGTAAGTGCTCAAACCTTTAGGTTGATTGTCATTATCTAGTAGTATTCAAGTTGATGATAATGTTTGGATTGAACCTGTTACTTAAATTGTTTTCTGTTTAATTTGTCTTGTTTTCTGGTTTTAGTAGCATCTTTGAAAACCTTGCTTCAAGATTAAGATCCCTCACCAGCTCGTGTTCTACTTAATCTTTTTTGGTGCTTTAATTGATCAAATAATCTTTGTGCTTTGATTTGATATGTGGTTGAAACCGCAGTATAGCAAGACATCTTGAAGAACTGACTACTTTCATCATGTTTATATGCTTAATAATAAAAACAAATAACATTAATCTGGTCTCTGTTAATTGTATTCGACTAAACACATCATGTTCGAGTCAGTTTTAGTTACTTTTTAGCATGAGTGAAAAGGGTGTGTTGATATATTGTTACATAATTAATACATGTATGGTAAGGTGGTGTGGTAGATGATGCATTGATTTATGTCTGTTACAGTGGAAGTTGGGCCTTTTGCTGTCATCAATCTGATTCAACTCTGCTGTTTCTGTTTTGCCCTCTGCTGACTGCTGCATTACTTCACTGCAGTGTAGCTTTTGATCATTGTTACAAGAGTTGTCTGTAATCTGAATGTTGTTGTGTTGGGAGGGTTGCTATTTTCTGGTTATTGGTGCAAGCATGATTGTTTGTGTTGGGGTTTTAGCGTTTTCTCGGAGGAAATGGTTCTGCATAATTGTTGTGAAAAGGATTTGAGTGGGAAATTATATTACTGAGAAATATAAATGTTACATTTTGAAAATGACACCCAATAGGAATTCACTATTTTTCCACATACATTTCATTAAAATATAGTACTAATTGAGTGGCAAGGAAATTTTTCATTGTTAGGAAGGACTTTATTTCATTGATTTGGACCTATGCAAATTTTAGAAAACTATGACTATCCCTAATTTTTTTAAATATGATTCAAAATCTTATTTCATCTTTTTAGGCAACTTAGCTCCAAAGCAAGCTATATATATAACAGGCTGTTGGAGTTGTGGGCTGCCTTAAAATGTCTCTATATTCTTGCAATCTGCTAAGGTGTGAGAACTGAGAAGATATTTTGAGAAATATTCACTTTTTAATAACTTGCATGGCATAGGAATGTGGAAGCCTTTTAGTGGCTATAAAGTCATTCTTCCTATTAAGTCATGCTAGTAATTTCCTCATGTTGCCTGTTATATTTGTAGCTGCTTTGTTTGTTTTATATACTGATTTATTTTTTGGTTTATTTGATCTTTCATATTGCACCTTGTGTCCCATAAATGTACATAAGTAGTAATGGGTAAAACTGTAAGTTGATTTACACTTGTTGCTTGAAATTCTTCTTGATCCCATCTATTTTATATTTATTACTGCATTGTATGGAATAGAATAACGGTTATACCAACCCATGAACTAGTAGTATTTTTATAAAGAGGAATGCTAGCTGCTAGTACAATATCAAACTTGTCACTTAGAAAGAATTGTAGAGGAAATTCCAGTAAATGACCATTAAAAATAAAATTTGATCGAACAATTGCACTTTCTATAAAGAACATTCATTCAAGACTTCCTTAAAAAAAACATTCAAGACTTATGAGAGATGAGGAATGATAAGGAATCACATAATTTTATTGATTTCATTTCTTACTGAATTATACATTGAATTACACATGCAGTTGAATATTTATACACATGTCTGCTGCTCATCAATTTGTTTGATTTGAACAAATAAGTATATTTTATATTTATCTATCTCAATATTATATATTTAACTACTTTTTTTTTGGTACAGAAGAGTGCCTGAGGCTCAATGTATTTAACTACTTTAGATAAGTTTATATCTAAAAAATTAGTAGAAATAAAAAAAGTAAAAAATAATTACTTATTTGAAAGATTTATTTTGACACTGTCGATCTCTTAAGAGAGAATTTTGTTAGCATTTAACAATGAATAATTCCTTAAAAAAAAAAACAATGAATAATTGTCAAGACAAGGTTCAAAAATACAATGAACAATGAGTTTCTTTCAATTGACTTAGTTTGCATTGAAAAAGACAATATTAGTTAATCGAATACAAAGTCAATTGTTATATATGAATTTGACTCTCTAAAATATTGTCGAAATCAATCTATTATTTCTCTCTTTAAAAACTGCCAATTAAAACAAACTAAAACAAATTTACTCTAGTTTAAAACAAATTTTTCTATAATAACAAATAATGATCTTATATTTAAAGGAATATGTGTGCCTAACAGTACACTATGCATTTTGTCTCCTTACTTACCATCTAAGATTTGCTCCAACAAGACAATCAAATAGAAAGGTAATGATTCCATTAATTCACAAATTATTAGAAACATGCACACATATTAAATAGAATGTAGAAAATGTCTGTCGCCCATTTGGGTCCCACAATGCTCGAGAGATTAATCTCCACAGTTGCGTACGGAGGATACCCGGTTTACACCAAAAAATAGAATGTAAAATAAAATAAGGAAAAATCTTAGACTTGAAAGTCTCTGGTTTGGGTTCCACTAATGAATTTGGTTGAAGGTAAAATGCTCTTTGATCCTAAAACCATTACAACCTTAAAATGAGGCACCATACCTAATCCTAAATTTTGATCAGAAAAAAAAACTTAAGTGTAATCAATCTCGGTAAATAAGTATCATTTGAGTTTTCATCTATGAATTTACCAATCTTTTTAAATAGTCAATGTAAAAATTAATCATCTAAGTTTTAGTTCTAATCTCATTTCATTACGTGTTCGAGAAGAAAAAAATTATGTCCGGACCGCCAGTCCCAAAACGTTTAGAAGACATAGAAAGGACCACTGTCTTAAGGGTTTTTGAGTGTGACGAGAAAACAATAAGAAAGTGATATCCTTTTTTCATTTAAGCTTCATTTCACAATAAGAAAACCTTAATAATCTTCTTTTGACTATTTGAAATAAAGATCGCATGGCGAGAAAGAAAAAAAAAGGGCATGTTGTGGGCATAGACCTAGGAACAACATACTCATGTGTTGCTGTTTGGTTAGAAGAAAAAAATAGAGTTGAGATTATCCACAACGATGAAGGCAACAAAATTACACCTTCTTTTGTTGCTTTCACTGATGCTCAAAGATTGGTCGGTGGTGCTGCTAAGGATCAAGCTTCTATCAACGCACAGAACACCGTCTTTGGTATATTTCTATTCTCCAATGTTTTAATATTTACTCTTATGGTAACTTAGGTTTTTAACAAACATCATCTGATACTCACACGCGCAGCTGCAAGGTCCCAGATACAAACCTGAGTAAAAGCGTCCAATTTAAAAATTTAAATAGTGTTATTTGAGTTAGGTCTTGCCAACGCTTTATGATTCTTTATTTTCAAGTGCGACCTTAAATAAAGTTGTGTTGTGATAGTGGTGCCATAAAAATCCTAATGTCGTAACCTATGAAGCATAGACACCTCTATGACTACGCGTGCCGGGTGTCCGACACTCCTATGACATTCACACGACACATGTTTGACAACTCAGACAAGTGTCCCAAAAAAAAAAATTGTTTTTCTTTACTTCGACCAGTGTCTGACATTTATATAACACATAAGAGGCGAGTTGGACAACTCAACAAATGTCTGGATTCTTTTGTCTCTCCTTCCACACACGGTAGATTCAAGAGTTAAAGATGTGTCGAGAAACATTGATTAACGAGGCTTATAGACACTAAAGTTGATCACAACATTTTTAGCTTTTTCAATAGTAGATGAATAAATAAAGGTCAAATACTATCGTATCTTGTTTTAAAACTCTTTTTAATAAAATAAATTGCTCAAGTTAGACGCACATGTATGTATTTTGATTCTCAATCTATATCTTTTATAAATAAATTAATATATATGTGGCAGTGTCAGGTGTCTGTGTTGGATTCCGTGCTCCATAGGTCGTAACTTAGATTATGGTCACATACATTTATTTATATGTATGATTATGACTATGTTAAAAAGACAGGTGAATGATGAGAATTTATTATTAATATTTTTTCTTCAGATGCCAAGAGGTTAATTGGTAGGAAATTTAGTGATTCGGTTGTTCAAAAGGATACTGTTGTGGCCGTTCAAGGTTATTGCTGGTGTTAATGACAAACCTACGATTAGTGTAAAGTACAAGGGTCAGGAGAAGCTCCTTTGTGCCGAGGAAATCTCATATATTGTCCTCACAAACATGAAGGAGATTGCAGAGGCTTATTTGGAATCACCGGTTAAAAATGCAGTTGTCACCGTTCCTGCTTATTTTAACGATTCTCAGCGAAAAGCCACGATGGATGCCGGTGCCATTGCTGGCCTCAACGTTGTGAGGATAATCAATGAACCCACTGCTGCAGCTATTGCTTATGGCCTTGACAAAAGAAGTAATTGTGATGGTGAAAGAAATATTTTTGTCTTTGATCTTGGTGGTGGGACTTTTGATGTGTCTCTCCTCACAATTAAAGGCGATGTCTTTGAAGTTAAAGCCACTTCTGGAAACAGTCACCTCGGGGGAGAGGACTTTGATAACAGAATGTTGAACTACTTTGTGCAAGAATTTAATAGGAAGAACAAAGTGGATATAACTAAGAATCCAAGAGCCTTGAGGAGGTTGAAAACTTCTTGTGAAAAGGCGAAAAGGACACTCTCTTTCAAACTGGTCACCGCTATTGAGATTGATTATTTATATGAGGACATTGACTTCTCTACGTCAATCACTCGTGTCAAGTTTGAAGAAATCAATATGGACCTTTTTAATGAGTGTATGAAGATTGTTGAGAGTTGTCTTCTGGATTCAAAGATGGACAAGGGCAGTGTACATGATATTGTTCTTGTCGGGGGCTCGTCTAGGATTCCAAAAGTGCAGGAATTATTGCGTAACTTCTTCAATGGGAAGGAGTTGTGCAAGAGCATCAACCCTGATGAGGCTGTTGCTTATGGCGCAGCTGTCCAAGCTGCTGTTTTGAGTGAAGGCATCAAGAATGTTCCAAACTTGGTGCTGCGAGACGTTACCCCATTGTCACTTGGTATCTCGGTATATAATGATCGTATTATGAGTGTGGTGATTCCTAGGAACACTTTTGTACCTTTCAAGGACCAACCAATATATTACTTCTAACGATAACCAATATAGTGCCTTGATTGAAGTTTATGAGGGTGAGAGGGCAAGAGTGAGTGACAACAACGTGCTTGGTTTTTTTAGACTTTCCGGTCTTCCAAGTGTTCCTCGTGGCCATCCCTTCGATGTATGCTTTGCTATCGATGAAAACGGTATCTTAACTGTTTCTGCAGAGGAAAGATCCACTAGAAGTAAGAATGAGATCACAATAACCAATGACAAAGAAAGGTTATCCAGAGTCGAAATTGAAAAATTGATTCAAGAAGCTAAGGATTACCATGCTGAAGATGAGAAATTCCTAAGGAAGGCCAAGGTAATGAATGCATTAGATGACTGCATTTACAAGTTGAGGAATGCTCTAAAGAATAAGGATGTCAAATTAAAGCTCTCTTCTCAAAAGAATAAAAATATCAATCGTGCAATAACTGTGGCTAAAGATTTGCTTCATAAGAATAACCAGGGGAATGAAGTAGATGTTCTTGAGGATCATCTGAAGGGACTTGAGAGTATGTTGGAACACCTTGTAATCAAGACTGGCTAGTTTTCTTCATCAGCAGTTCGATTTTTAAGTGTTGTTTTGCTTTTCTATGTGGCGAATGGAAACGTTTATGATGAATGTCTGTTATAACAGCTTATATCTATTAGTAGTATTTTGAAGGTTGGACAAAATTTGCAGTGGTTATTTGATCTAAAATTCTCGCTGCTTTTGACTTGTAAACCAGCCTTACCATGCCAATCTTGTGCTAAAAGACTGTTGCCATGATTTGGGCACTCTTGTTACCATTTCAGTTAATTTTGATTTTATTTGATTGGTTTAAAAGTTTATATGATTAGTTTACAACTGCTCTAGTTAACCTATATGGTTCTATTGAAATTGTAGTACAGTAGAAGAGCTAGATATCCCTAAAGATTCAAAAATTGACTTGTCTTGCAATGCTTATATGCTTATTTTAGAGAAAAATAGAGTTACTTTAGTCTTTTAATTATGAAAACCTAATTAACATCAAATTGGAGTTTTGATTGCTGATCACTAGCAAGTGTTGTCTTAGTGAAAATGGTATAAGTGATCGTCTTATAGTGAAAATGATCACCTTCTAAAATAAGTACATTCAAACATGTTTAAGCATTGTTAAAGGAGTAAATTTATCCTTTGTCTTCATACAGTGAATGGAGTAACAAACTTTCATGTTAATGTATTGTATTAAGATTTCAGAATTGAAATGCCCAACATAAGGTGTGAAATCTAGCACTGGAAAGCAGCACAGTGATCGTGGTCTAATTCCATTGTAGACTTTAGTGCACTAATTTACAAACAAAATAATTGTTGTCACAAGTAATATTAATTAAATCCCTTAAACTCTCTTGTAGTGCTTTCATTGAACTCCTTTGTTTTTTTTTAATAATGCTGCACCTCTAGAAGTCAGAGAAACTTATGTCAAAAATGAGTTAAGATCTTCTCTATTTTTTTCTTCTATTTCTATCATTTGGAGAGATATAGACATAAAAATTCTTGAAAATAATTAATGATAGTGAGACCTATTTAATAATATGACTCACCACCTATTTTATGTGTCTATATCTCTCCAAATGATAAAAATCGAAAAAAAATTAAATGGAGAGGATCTTAACTCGTCAAAAATAGACTAAGAATTCTAATTTTATATTCATTTCATCTTGAGAAGGTTTTGTTCCTGTCCTCATTCTCCGTTTTGTTCACCCTTTTACATATGCATTGATTCTATCCAAAAGCATGTAGGATGAGATGATAATGATCTTTTTCGGTTTAATGAGTTTGAATCCATCTTTAGAAATACATCCGTGTTAAAAAATTTAAAAAAGTTTTTCCACTCATTATGGTCATACCTATTCAAACATACAACAATACATTGATTCTACCTTCTTTTTTTTTTTTTATAATTGATGAATCAATAATTAGTATTTTTAATATAATATTTGAGTCTGTTTTATTTATATTTGATTTCGTTTTATTTAATATTATTTCCTTTTAGAACTATTTTACTTCAATTGCAAGTTATTTAATTTCAGGAACAAATATTCTAAAGATTCAGTCTTGGAGCAAAAGAAAGAGGATTTGGAGCTGATTCGGGCTGAAAATACAAAGATTCAGCACATAAATATAATTCCCCCAAGTCAGAAGCTTGGCACGGCCCGTGCCACCAGCCATACTGTCGTGCCATGTCCCAGGATTCTCTTTTGCTGCTTTTGCTTTACGGACAAGCTACCTATTAGTTTATTTCTGACCTAAAAGCCGTGGTTTCTTGTGGAACATTCTAGTGATATATTTCTTATGGTTTAAGTCATTGTAAACTATAAATAGAGTAGTTAGTTATCACAACAATTCATCTTTTGTTCTTGAAATTCAATAGTGACAATTGTCTTTCTTAATAAAAGTTTTTTCCTTTACTTTCTTGTTATTTTGAGTTCTTCTCCTTCTCTTCTATGTCTACGATGAACATGAGTGAGTAGACTTTTCTTGTCTTGGAATTGTTGGATAAGTCTTAATGACATAATCCTAATCAAACCAAACCATAAACCCTAATTTTATATAAACCTACTTTCTCATATAATTTCACCAATCTTATCTTCTAATGAATTAACAAATACCAAACTCATAAAGCGAACGTGGAGGGTTAATATTTGTTAATTCATCATCACAAATATCAAAGCGAAGCATCGAAAGAAGAAGTTTTGATATTGGAACAAGTGAAATTAGACAAGAGTTGTGAAACATGAGAATAGTCTATAGCAAACCTTGAGACACATAAAGTTTCGTTCTTCAAGGATCCTAATAGCAATCAACCATGAGAATAGGCGTGATTGCTAGAGGGACACACTCACTGACTTCGAGAGAAGCTTTGATACGCTTAAGAGAAACTTGTCTTTAGAAAGTGGGTC
>Ga0099826_10002023_pt1 | contig 12777 bp, 4 predicted proteins | sample Mtrugardesep15_FD_76830 | JGI IMG/M metagenome (GOLD analysis project Ga0099826, IMG submission 76830) | Root nodule microbial communities of legume samples collected from California, USA - M. trunc garden sep15 | ecosystem: Host-associated > Plants > Roots > Nodule | place: USA: California...
TACTTCCTTATGACCTTTCAATGCATTTTCATAGTTCTTCATAAGTGAGTCGATCCACTTTCCCATTGAACCAATTGGGATAGCAGTAACAGCAGCTACAGCAGCTGCAACATGTGGAGAAGCAACAGCTGCTGCTACAACTGAGCAGATCAAAACGGAAGCAACTGTGGCTACAAATATGATAAAAGACACCTTCCTCCAAATACGGATTTGTTTCAGTTTCTTGTCGAGCTTGCCTTTTCTGAGTTGCAACTTCTCAAGCATGAGTACTTGCTGATTATAAACAGATTGGTATATTTGGAAGAATTCTTCAGTGAATGGATCACCGGCAGCCTTAAAACTCTTCAGCTCCTGTAACGTCTTCACGTAGCAATTGTCTCCCGACACAGTTTCCTCATCAAACTTTTGAAGAGCTACATCAATAAGCAATTGGCTATCCCTGGCTCTCTTCAGACACTTCTCTAAAGCATTGCAGAAATCTAGAGTCTTCAAGCTATTATCAAAGTACTCCTCAACAAGCTCAAACAGTTCTTGACTCTTCCATATATCTTTCTTACAGTCTAAGATTACCTTCACAACTTCCTGATTCATCTCAAGAAGGCACTCTGTTACTTGCTTGAGGGAATCAAATGAAAGGGATCGAACTTCAACTCCAACTGCAAGAGAATTTATGACCTGATTTGTTCGAGCTTGAAGGTTATTGTCGAATGACTGCAAATCTGCGTCAAGCTTGCAGGCAGCCGCATATGACCTCAGTTCAGTTGCCATTTCAACATTAAGGTTGATATCAGACCGAGTTTCAGGGGTCTTACTCATACAGCCTCCCATTGCTGTAATTAAACAAAACTTGGTTACAAAATAAGTAAAAAAGAAAAAAACAGAATCAGTTTCGAATAAGAACTACTTACTCCCTCCGGAATGAAATATAAGCAAAAACTCTGTTGCACCGACACTTCTAATTGAAGGCGTGTCCTGGTGTCCAACACTGACACCTGTGATTACATTGAACTACTACGTCATTTTATCAAAATTTTATCAGTGTCGACGTGTCAGTGTTGTCTCTGATGTTTGTGTATGTGCTTCATAGAGAAAAAGTGATAGGTAAAAAGTCATTGTATGTGGTTAAAAATTTAGTCCATATACATCAACTTTTCAACTACCATTTTTTTAGCTTATATTTCATTCGAGAGAGAGTATATTTCAATAATAATAATAATAATAATAATAATAATAATAATAATAATAATAATACCGAGTTCCAATCCTGATCGGAACAATCTTTGGTCAACTTTACTTAGCGGTCAAACTCCCGATTAATGAGGACTTTTTCCTATGAGAACTAGAGGGTTAAGAAAAGAAAAAGAAAAAACACTTTTTGAGGGATGGAAACCACAACTTTCTCCTGATTTGGTAAAGTGAAACCCTAATTTATGATAATGAGTGCAACTATCTGAAAACAATTAGATAAGCTTAATGGAAAAATCTCAACCTAATGTCAAAAGGATGGTAAATACAATGATCTAGTTCAACAAATCAGTGAAAATTATAGCTATTTCCATACACTTACGAATTGAACAAAACCACAATTGCAATATAACATGAACAACTAAACAACATGCCCCATGTTATGACATTGATGAAGAAATAAAATGATGCAGACCCAGATAGAGATTTGAGTAAAGTTCATATCTATGAAAACTTCACAAACAAAAAAAAAACACTAATTACCATAAACAGAAACCCTAGTTGATGAAACTGATGAACAAGTGAAATGAAACAGACCCAGATGAAGAATTGAGTAAAGTTGATACCTTTGAAAGCTTAATGAAGAAGAAAACGCGTCCCAGATGGAAATGTGAAATGTTGGAAGGTGATAATCGATTTTGTTACTATTTTTCACTTTTTCACAAAAAGAGGAATGTAGAAAGTAAAGAAGAATACAACAAGGTTAACAGATGGAGATCTTCAATATATAAGATCTTAAAAACAACAATGGAGCTGTTACAACATAGTACAACTGTACAAAATGTTACTTGCGAGTTACGAAGAAATGTTTGTGTTGTTGAGTTTTGTCGATAACTTGCACGCACGAAGAAAAAAAAAAGACAAATAATGGGTTTTGGAGTTGAGTACGGAAAACGCGGGAACAATGTATTTTCTTTCTTAGTCTTTTTTGACAAATTTTCTTTCTTAATCTTAATCCTTGTTTTATCTTTTTTTTAATAATTTTATAATAAAGATCAGTAGACACAGTTAATATATACATCCCTTTGTGAAAAATTTCAGTTAACCAAATATATGGTTTGTGTGACCACATTTTTCAGTTGCGTAACCACTATTTAGAAGGTGGAAAATATGGTCATACAACTAAATGTGCGTAACAACTATTTTTCCACTTAGTTAACCAAATAAATTCTGGAAAACTAATGGTCACGCAACTAAAAAAATATAGTTACACTAATCATATATTTGGTTAATTGAAATTTTTTAGAATTGTACAAAAGGATGTACACGTTAAGGGTGTCTATCTATGATTGCTCTAATTTTATTTCATGAGAATTATGGATGAATTTTGTTGATAACTAATCTCTTTTACGTAACTTATCTGACTATTTTTAAGGAGATCTTTCTATCAAAACATATTGTTTATTCATAAGATTTAAACGTGAATATTGTTTAAGAAATTTATGTTTAATTTCATTTCGATCGATATAATGTCGGTGTGTTTGATTTTATTTGAGATGACAAAAGTTAATTATATAAAATTAGCTTTAATTAATCTTAAATGAGATTAAAGTAAAGGAGTTTTTTTATGCTTGGATAAATTTACCTTAAATGGCATTGAATACTAGTACAATTTTTTAGATTAAAATAGTTAAATCAATTTTGTGAAAGTGAGCTTAACGCGCAAAGAATTGATTAGTAACCAACAAAGGGTGGATGGTTGGATGAATAGATTAAGCTCAAAGAGTAAGTAGATAGCACATGCTTCCACTTTAGGACTTTTGAGAACAAAAAGGGTATGTCTTTTCATTTTTGTTTGACAAGTTTCAACAAGAAAAGGATATATGAAATCTTTTTCTTTTTTTTCCAAAAATTATTACTAGTATAAGATAAGATCTATTTTGATGGATATTTCCAACTTAAAATAAACAAGATCATTAATAACGCAATTAATTAGGGGATCTACCTTTAGAGGACTATAGATATATGGGACCTATGACCAACTACTGCACATCCAAACCGCACAAATAGTACAGAAGAACACATCCTGACCACACATATTTGGTGGTTTTTCTTGATGAAAACCGCACAAATTGTTTTCTGGGATTTATTATTGACCCTCAATACTAATAGTGCATTTTTCTTGTTAGATATACACCTATTCCTCCTTTCCCATTGAAAATTTGAAATCCAAATGGGTGTGATAGTTTGGGTTGGGAGCTATCATATGTGCTAGCTAATGTCATATTATTAGTTCATAAATGATCTATACAATAATGATTTATTGACTAGCTAGCGCAGCAATATGCAGATAGACAGATTGGAAGATACATGCAGAAAAACTAGTGTTATGGATCAAATATGACATATGCTACAGAACATATTTGATCATTGTTGGTGAATATTTTCTTTAGTACATGGATAACTCTTTGTAAAAGATGATTAACCATGTGTAATATTAACAAATATGCATGCAAAATTCAGAAAAACTACTGCATTTATATTTCAAATAATTGAGTTTTTGTGTACTTGTATAATTTTAAAATTTTGGGAATTCGCTTACAATTATTGGTCAGTGGTGCCTATATAATATAGTAGGAAATGTTCCTGCTACACTTACAATTCATGGCCTACATGCGATTTGTTTGGTCTGAAATATATATATACAGACCAATGTACAATCAGCGTGACAAAACACAGAAACCAATCCACATGTCAATTATCAAATCGTCAATTAAATAAACATAATTAGTGTTCTTTCCTCCTAAAATAGTGATAGCACCGACACTTCATACAAAAAGCATGTTAGATGTTCAATTGTGATTACATTCAATTATTCCATTTTCATAAATTATTATTGGTGTCAATGTATCAGTGACGTGTCTAGTGTCTAGTGTCTGTGTCAATGCTTTGCGGCACACAACACTCACACAAACGACCAATATCCAGAAGGGAGGTTGTTGGTTAACAGCCATATCACAAATCAGAATGACCTTAACTGAGATGGTCTTTAGAGCAGTTTAGGCATGAAATATTTTCTCCAGCCATGAAAAATTTAGCTGAGACAACAGTATATCTTACAGAAATTCAGAATCGATCAGACGAAGATTACAAAGCAAAAATTAGACAACAAAAAGACGGGACAAAAAATACAAACATCTTGGATAATCAAAATAAATATGGACAGAAAATTTCGCTCTTTCCGAAGAGCATGGATAACTGAAAACAATTCTTTTCCAGCATTCAGTTACCAGAAAAAACAATGGATACTCTACAAGAGAGAAGACTTAATGATAAGCAAAGTAATCTTCTCATTTTTCCTTTAGTGAGCCTTTTTTAGATTTCTTTAACTGCCACGGCGGTAAGCAACCTTTATAGTGAGAGTGCAGAAACAATGAAGGCATTGATACTTCCATTTGCGGCATTGAGATTGATGACAGACAACTGAAAGCGGTTCTAAGCCTCTTTTTTTCACTATCACATCCTTCAAAATTGGGATCATGCTGAACAGTGGAAGTTTTAAGGGCTTCAGGGAGTATGCAATTGCAACAGGAACCTACAATGTAGACAATCAGTGATAAGTCAGCGAGGTTAAAGAGTAAGAAAGTAATTTCAAATTCTTAGTTTAGGTGGAATTTGAAATTCTCTTAAAACAGAATTCGAAAAAAGTATCTAAACACGAAAGAGCGTATCTTAAGTTTGAAAACATGTCAAATATAAATACCTATTCTTGCAAGACGATTGACCCATTTCGGTATAGAATTCCCTGTAAGCTTGTAACAAATATCTTCAGAGAAATGGTTGCAATTCTTCACAATCAAGTGATAACTATCACCATTGTATTTTGCAGACTGGTTCTCCATGAACTCTCGAATCTGGAATGGATCTAAGTTAGTAGTTCCCATGAATATGGACTTTCGGAACTTGTATCCAGGACACTGCCTCGGTTCAACCTCAAATACACCACTTGATGGATAGTCATGGGCTCCGAATGCATATTCTACTCCATAAACTGTCAATATAGTAACTTCATCTTAGAAAATATTCATGGAATCCAAAAAATGATAACTTATGCCTGGTCTAAATTATAAAGATTCATCAGTTTACACCTTTTCATATGCATGTGATCAAACTCACTAAATGATCTTAAAATAGTGAGTGGGATTAAAGGTTATTTCTTAGTCCATGATAGTTAGAGGTTAGCTAAGCTAATAAAAAAAGTGTCTGCTTGGATTGACTTATTTGAGCTTATCAACTGATATAACCACTTGTGAGGTTGTTTGGGACAACTTACTAATATAGCTTATGACATGTCAATAAGTTGTTTTCAGCTTATTTGCATAAGTTCTCCAAGATAGCTTATGAAAACAATCTATACTTTATATGAAAACGGTTTGACTTTAGGTTATCATTTGTTATAGTCTTATAGAAATTGTTTACACATAAGCCGTCATGCTTTAAGCACTCATTTAGATTGTTTATACAAATAGAACCAGATTTGAAATATGAGTTACATGAACATGCAAAACAGTTTATAGCTTATAAGAAAACAATTTGACTTTTACTTTAAGGGCTTAACTGTGAAGTAAACTGACCTTCAACTCCGGTATGGAAAATACCAACACCAGCCCAATACATATAGCCATTAACTGTGGTCAAATCATACACATTGAGATAGACAGGAGTATTTCCGGGTATGTTTCCAGCTGATTTCACTTTAGAGAATATGCAAAAGGGTGTCACGGATTTGTCTTTGAGACGAAGACGAACGATAGAGGGCCATCCATGCTTGAATACTGGTTTCATTTTATGAATGACTGAATCCAGGAAGCACTCAATATCTATTTCCTACCTGCAGATAAATTAAGAGAAAAAGATATAATCATTTGTACACATAGCATATAACTGACAAAACATCAAAAGGAAGCACATGATAATTATGTGTTACAATAACATATGTAAATAATGGCCGAAACTTCTAAGAAAGAAAGGGGATCTCTTCAGCCTTATAGTTTTGTCTAGTTAATACCATTACCAAATTTTATGCATCAAGAATCGTGATATGAAACCAAATCACGTGTTTACTATAGAACTCATATTTACTCCAATAGTGATTGCATAAATACACATCACATGTCTTCCATTCAACACTAGTCAACACTTTAGATGCAATATAGAGTAGTCATGGAATGTTCATGAATGACTATGACTTTTTAATGTAAAGCTTGGTTCAATTTTGGAAAGCAAAAAGTGCAGTCCTCTTTTGAATCAATTGATGATTTTTCTTTCAAATCAGAATAAGCTATAGAAAATTTGACCGCAGCATCGGCTTTTTTCTCGGTTTATCATCATTTAATTAAACACAGGTAAAGTACTCCCTGCTACATTTGATCATTAGCTTATTTTACTCAAATGTTAGTTGCTAGCTCTCATATGTTTTTGTATGCTGGTATTTCTTTTGAATTACAAATGTTAGTATTGTTAGCATTATCCTGAGGATGAAGATTGAACTCTCGACCTCCTAAGCATTCCGTCTCTCAGCTCGTCCCCCCCCGTCAATCTTATATCTCCATGTGTTGGTAATTGATTCTACTTGACCAACATCTCACTCCTCCAGTTGCACCTCCAACTTGTGCATCTCTGATAATATTTAAGGTAAAGGCCAGGATTGCTGATTAGGCACAACAGCATTCTTTAGTAATGAGACATGGAAAACTGGACGGATTTTGTTATAGCTGGTTAAACCAGTCTATAACTCACTTGTCATAAACAAATGGTCTTATCCAAAACGAAAAAGAAATGAATTCTTTATTGAAAAGAATACAATGGTAGGGTACAATTTAGGACTTTTGGGAGAAGCTGGTCTCTCCCAGTTTACAATTCTTCTTTCTAAATACACTCCTTCACCCAGCACCACTCCCCTACTTCCCTGTTTATAAACTTCCATCTCTTACTGATTCAACTAATTACCAACCAAGTGATTCGGCTCAACTGGTTAATAAGCTTCAGATAATGCTGAATAGTTCTAGAGAACACGAGTTCAAATCTTCGCCAAAACATTCACTCACAAGACTTTACTTATCTCCTGACCGAACTCGGGATGACCGCGATGGTTAAGAAGAAGGAAAAAAAAATCAACTAACTAACAAAACTTAGTTAATTGATCCCTTGTGCTTCCCCACTTTAACAAACCTAGATGCTTATTATTCCCCTGCACCCATCTCACTCTCTATCACATCCAGTGAGAAGATTCAATATATCAAACTTCACTATTATCCATTTTTCACTCACATGTCTTAAACAGAAGCTATAGGTCCTCCCTCAGGGTTTTATCAATACTCCAGCTATAATATTTGGACACATACAAGCTTTCTTGAAATACCAATAATAACAACAAAAATTATGTATAATAGACTATGAACACAATATTTCTATAATTCAACTTAAACCAATAATTCTATATTTGGACTTACATATGTGATGTACCTTTTTGGGTACCAATAATAACAACCACAAAAATTATGCATTTAGTAAGAGCATGGATGCCACATCTTGAATCTTGACATCATAGAATACAAACAAACAAGAAGAAAAAGCTCAAATTCAACATTTCATAAAAAATAATTAACATTAACATGTTATACAAATTGAAACAAAATTAACTATAATCTTACATTATTTAGCCACCCAGATTCCACAGTAATAAAATAACCAATTTTCCCTCATTTAAAAAAACTTAAATCTTATTAGTGAAATCTTATTAGCAACATGAGAAGTTCAACTTCCAACTACCAAGCCAAAACAAAGGAATAAAAACCAATAAAATTACAGTTGAAGTATTAAGAGTGATTTAATAAACATATTTCAAGATCTAACTCAAATCTGAGCTCAACTTCATGACATGAAACTAATACAAGAAAAATTAGTATAAAATCATCAAAGGTAATACTAGATCAGATTAGTAAACAAATGAACAAAATTAACACAAAAATAAATAACATTAACAAGCAATGGAGTAACTGATCTTATACAAGCAAAACAACAATACATAAAACATGCAACAACAAAAAATCAACTTAAAATAAAATAAAAATTAAAAACAAAAGGTGAACAAGGTAAAACCATGCAAGACAAAAGAAAAACAGAAGTACAAACAAACCTTTTAAGAGTGAAGTGGAGAATAACACCAACAAAATTATTAGTCATAGTTGGTTTTTGAAAGAGAGAAAAAGAAGAGAATGGAACAATGTGTGTGAGTGAAACTCACACATTGTTTTGTTTTCTGACAAAAATAAGAAGTGCAAGCTGGTTGTGTTGTGTTGGTAACTAGTTATAGTTAAGAGAGCAGACACAAACTACTATGTCTTTTTTTATGCTTAATGAGGAAATCATAATCATAAATAAACTATTATTTTTGGAAAATGAGAAAATTTGAAAAGTGAAAAATAATAATAATGGACAAAGTTTGCAACTCAAAAAGTGAAATAAAAACTGTGAAAGAAATTCTGTCTGGACTTGACACTTTGACATTGACTGTCATCATTGCATTTGCATATTGCGTTGAATGGATGGATTATTCTCTCTCTTTCTCTTTGTTCACTTTTACTTTTTTTCTTTTTTGAAATAGTGTTTGTGTGTTCTTTATTAGCAAAAAAGTTACTAGTTCTGTCGTGTAGAAATATTACTTGGTCACAAGACCAAATGCATAGTATTTAGGTCTAGTGAAATAAGTTAGATTTTTATAACTTGATGAATCATTGTTTAAATATTAATGGTCATAAGTATTTATGTTTGATGTTTGAAATGTTTTGAATAAAATAAGATTTTTCTAACAAAAAAACGTACTGAAAACCAAACAAATATATAACTTACTATCATTGTCGGAGCAAATAGTTAGAGGAAAAGATAATATCATCATTTATTATACATTTATAACAATGAAAAATAATGTTGGTAACACTCTATCATAAATTTTTCGACGCATTCTCTTTATATGAAATCCGAATAATTTGGTGAGATTCATAAGTTTTCAATAGTGAAAAAAAAGAATATATATATAAAAAATGTGTGTTAAATAGTGTATTATTCTTTCAAAAAAATAGTGTATTATTAACTTTCATCAACAATAATTGGTCCATTACTAAGAGTTAAACAAGTAAGTTGGTTATACTCTTTTATTTATTTTTTATTTTGTAAAAATAATATTATTTTTTTTATTGGAGGAGTGCAAATTATTATTAATACCAATATTATTACTCCAATCGTCTCAAATCAGCTGTTAATTTTGAGTTTTATACGGTTATTAAAAAATATTAGTAGTATCAATTTTAATGGTAAACTATATTTCATTTATTAAAACATTTTTATTAATTATAATTAGTGCAGTTGTTAGATGATTAAAATACAATAAATAAGAATATGTTAATGGAAAAAATAGTATCAGTGTTCATTAAATACTAAAGTTTAATCTCCTTAAACAATTTTGCTTTGAGCATCTTTCCAAAACAATTCTCCTTGCATTATTACTCAATGCTCATTAATACAAGCTGGCTTACCAGCTTTTGGTCTCTTAGGTGAGAAATTATTGCAGCTTTGAGATGCATAATGTATCATTATGTTTATTTTACGGGTATCCTAACTAACCAAACAAATGGAGTATCCTCGAATTATTGATTGATTACAAAAAATGATAGAAACGTTCTCCCTCCATATCAAATTAAAGTCATTTAATATTTTCTCTCAAAAATATTAATGGAAATGCAAACATGGTGGTACATGTTAAGATATCAAAGTGTCAATTTATTTTTTAAAATTTTGATAATTAATTTTTTCAATAAATATTTACTAATTTATGGAGTCTTTAATATATAGCGTAGCTCAAATAATAAATATTTTTTTTTAAGAAGCAAAATTGATAAAAATTGATAATAAGAGACTTAGTTAATGATCCAACGTCTACCATAAATTTCACCGTTCCAAATTGCAGAGCATGTTCTGAAGAATAACAAGGAATAACATAAGAAATATCAAGCCAATTTAGAATGTGAATCCAAATATTTCAAAAAATTCACATTCAAAAAATATATGCTCAACTGTTTCATCTCTTCCACAACCTCCTGCACATAAAAGTGACCCAGAGTATGAAATATGGTACAAATAGTCATTGGATAGATTGTGCAATTTGTACGACATTGTACTATTTAATTGTTTTATGCATTATTTGAACATATGATCTCTTTTTTATGCATGGATTTTGTAGAGAATCACATCATTGTACTTTAGAAGATCATTCTAGGGGTAAGATAACAAAGTTTTGAGACTTGATCTTCAGTTTGATCAATTCAAAGGATCGTTGTATCATGAGGATTGCTTTGAATTCTTTTTATGTAGATTATCCAACGGATTGCTTAGGCCATACACTTGATTTCGACTTTCTTATGTTAAGGCCATTTAGCGGATCATCGTGTCCAAGCGATTGACTTTTATTTGCTTATGTGCTTATCATCCAGAGGATTATTTATGCACAGACAATGCTTTTAGCTCATTGTTGACTTTGCATTAACTAGATGATTAGCTGCTTATCTTTGATTTAACTTGAGTTGAGCTTGGTCGTCTTTTACCATGTTTTTATGTACACTTCAACACATAGTAGATAAATTGTTCCTTCTTATATTAACATCAAAACATTATATGATGTTCCTTTGATATGTTATCATCAAAATATACTGTGTGAAGCATTGTAACAAAACCAAATTGTCTCTTACAATCTACCCCTTTTCATGATGAGAAACAACTAGTGGATGTGAACAATTATCTTTCTACAATAAAAATAAAAAATCTATGTACTCCTCATAAGTATAAGACTTTACAAAGACTATGCAGGCTATGGAAACTATGCAAACAAATGGTTGTTGATAATTTACAAATCCGTCGGATATTAAGCCTTTGGATTCATCGTCCTCTTAAGATGTTATGTCTAAGGAGATCATTCTTTATTCTTCTTAAGATGTTAAGCATTTGAAACACGGGTGAATATCAAACTAAATCTATGCAAACTCATGCAATGTAGATGGTACAAACTTATGCAATGCAAATGATGCAGATGATTGCAAAATTATGCATATAATATATAAACAGACAATTTCCTATACTATTGCACAATCTTACTATTCTGCAATTTCTTGTACCACTTTATTCTCTATACTAATTCTTCCTTTTTTTTTTAAAAGATACTTCTCCCCATTTATCATTGTAAAAAAAATGGAGGGTAGAGTATGTAACACCCAAGGCTGACAAAAGCAGGGGCGTGGTCGCTGATGCATAAGGCACGAGAATGAGCGGCTCCCATCAATTTATAGACGAACTGAATCACACTGGAATGAGAGGGATCCCGAGGCCGTGTAGGTATGGAATTACATGGTTGAAGAAAGACTTATAAGAATTGTTAGGTACTGCTTATATCAACAAGATGCATCTTCTTTTTGGTAACCCATTCCATAAGAACTCCACAGTTAAGCGTGCTTGACTTTGAGTAGTCTTTGGATGAGTGACCTACCAGGAAGTTTTTCGGTAATCGTGTGAGTGAGGACAAAATACGCTGAAAAAACTCGTGTTGGTTTGTAGGGTCAGTCGGCAATGCTTAAAGTCGTCTAGAAGTTACAAAGTACTATTTCTCCCCCTAAAATATGAGTCATTATATAAAGGAGAGAAAATAAATTAACAAATAAGAAAGTTGATACTAAATGATACCAATTAAGGAAAACAAAAACTAAAAAATAACAACACATTATGGACAAGAGAGGATAAAAATATTAGGCTTTTATATGTGTTTAGTCCCTGCAAATAGGGGTCATTTAAAATTTGGTCCATGAATTTGCTAATCCTTGTTTTTTGCCACTGCAAAATTTAATCATTTAAAAATTGGTCCCTCAACCCAGTTAATCACTGTCACGTCACTGATTAGCTGATGTGTCACTTCTGATAGGTTAAATGAGTTGATGACTCATCAACCATGGTGTGAAAGGACAAAAATACCCCCGATGACAAATAAGAAAGGCCCAAAATACCCTCCTCATTCTTCTTCTTCCATTGAACAAATCGTATGGATGCAAACTTACATGAGATTTCTGATACCTAATGACAGAAATTAAAGAACTCACAACAAATTGAAAAACCAAATCACCAAAAATCTTCATAAAGCAGTTCTCTCCTTACATCAGCAACCCTAGAACAACATGGCAAGCTACATCGTCGTTTCACGCATAAATTTGTCAGCACCTTAGCTGAAATCGCAAACAAAACAAGCAAGATTTGGGTTTGATGCAATTCCCTCCTCCTTTTCAATTTTTCAGATAATTCTTGATCTCCATTTGTTGTTCAATCTGGGTTTGATGAATTTTGGGAATAAGAGTTTGGAGACCACGAAGTTGAATGTAACGCCCTACTTTTAATATTTAATATTTTATTAATTTATTGTATTTTTAGTGTATTATTATTTGATTTATAATATATATTTTGATGAAATATGCTAATATTTGTTATGTGGTGTAAAGA
>Ga0099826_10002024_pt1 | contig 12773 bp, 6 predicted proteins | sample Mtrugardesep15_FD_76830 | JGI IMG/M metagenome (GOLD analysis project Ga0099826, IMG submission 76830) | Root nodule microbial communities of legume samples collected from California, USA - M. trunc garden sep15 | ecosystem: Host-associated > Plants > Roots > Nodule | place: USA: California...
CGTAAAATAATTTAACAGAACCTATATTTCAATCAAAAACAGTATAATTCATCAAAACATGACCAAAAAAAATTAAAATAAACTCAATGTGAGTACAAATTGACTAAAAATAATAAGAATAAAAAAGAGGGCAACCCGTGCACTAAAGCTTCCGCTTGCGCAGGGTCCGGGATAGCGTAAAGACTTTTCACACTTTCAATTAATGGTTCAATCATTATAACAGTTCGATCATCAAAAACATTTGACTTTCATCATACTATCTTAAAAAGTTTAATACTAACAGTGCTTCAAAATCCTCAATTAAAAAAAGTAAAAATCAAAGCTTTATCATTGAAATAGCATGAGAATGAGATTATACAAAGTAATATAAAGTGATAGTATGCAATCACTTCAACAGGAAGGGTCTCCAATCCATTGCATAATAGCAAAAGGTAACAGAACCGACCAAGATATCAATCAGAAACAGTCTGGTATATCAAAACCTACCAAAAAAATATAACAATAATTAATTAATTGAGTAAAAATCATAACTTTATCAATGAAATGACAAGGGAATGAGATCATGTGAGTGAATTAGTATCTGGGTCATTGAAATTACCAATTTTTTATGAAGAGGATGTGAAGTTAGCATTGAATTGAATAATTAAAGGGAAAGTATGAAAGTGGAAAAGATTAGACGAAAGATAAAAGATAGAATGGGCTTACTTGGATAATTAAAGGGTCGGCAAAGAAAAATTGAAATCGATCAAAGAGAACGCAGAGAGAGAGAGAGAGCGCGATGGAAGAAGAAGAAGAAGCGGCTCTCTCCTCAGACGAAGAGGAAATTAAGCTGGGTGGAAAGTTAAATTGAGTGGGTCTTCAAAACGTGTGCTATGTCACGTGCTAGGAAGAAAAAATGAATTAAAAACACAACAAAAAATAACAAATCAAATATCTCGAAATACCTCTAAAAAAATATGGTTTATGTGAAATATCTTGCCACAATTTATAACATGTATATACTAGTTTCTTTATTCTCTAAAATAAACAGATAACTTCTCCAAAAAAAACTTCTCCAAATCGGCTTGAACATGGGACTGGATGTTTTGCAATGACAGTAGGGTTCGGTGAAATCGCAATCTTTGAAATCTTAGTCCAAATCAGTTTGAATATGGGACTGGATCTTCTACCATTAGATGGAGGCATAATAATATTCTCAACAACCGTTCTAACTTGGTTGGTAATGTGGCAGAGCTAATTCTCATGAAGCTTAGACAATTGATTAAACATAATATCATTTCGATCCTTCCGCGAGGCAAGAATTGAAACACCAAATAATCTAATCCAATTTCAAGGAGTGTTTCTAGTATCATCTTCATTGATGTTTTAAAGAATTTTGCCCAATGATTTAGTTTAACTAAGGGTTACCAAAAGTCTCTGGCTTCGTTACAATCTCTTAGAACGTGCATGACTAGTTCAGATCTCATATGACATCTAGGACGATTATCCTCGTCAAAGAAAATAGTGGATCTTGTTGGGACTTTTCCATTTTCAAACAAACTGAAACAACTTAAAAATGTTACACTCTGGCGTGATTTTATTATGATGAGAGAATATGCCGATTTAAGCGATAATTTCCCATCAGTATTATAAGTCTAGTTAGGGAGTTCTTCATGTAGTTCGTAAGATCGGGGCTTCATAGGTATTTGCGGTTTGCAAAAATGCAAAATCGGTTGCCCAAATTTGATTATAAACTATAGCATTTTTTGTAATGTAACATAGTTCTAATTTAATTTTAATGCTTTAAAAAAAAATTGATTGTATCCATAAAAATCTAGATTCTTTTATTTCTCTAGTTATGCGTGGCATTTATCCTTCTTTTTTGATGAAAATCTAGATAGCAAACTCATGTGGTGAATGCGTGACTTAAGGTCAAGCTAAGTTAAGGTTTAGTCAAATCTCATATAACTTAATCAAAAGCATGTGAATATCAGATATGAGAATCTTTCTCAAGTTCAGTAAGGTTTACAAAGGTTTTTTAAATGTTAGGACAAGTCAAAGACACATAGAACTTGACTATTCAACGTTTTATACGCGTTTCATATGTATAGAGTCATTAACCAAAACAAATATATTTACAGATGCATGCTTTAAGTCCACAGCACACACATGGATAAAGAGAAATGGGAACGTCGCAAAACAAGGGGGAATAAGTCAACGCGCGATGCCACGTACGTCCAAAATCAGGAAGAATCACACACAAATTTTATCAAATGTAAAATAAAATTAGAAGTTATTACCAACCAGAGTTGTCTAGAAGAACATGTTAGACTCCTACCAAGGTGATGTATAAAGGTTTGAATCTAGTATGAAAGATTTGACACCCTTCAAACAAGATTATTTTCCATGAAAGTAATGTATATAAGACATGAAAAAAAAATTAATGTAGTTATTCATAGGTTATGAAAACTTGGTCATAATAATAAATTTATTTTAACAGATAAAAACAATACATATAAAATCTCGTAAGATTTTATTTTATCTTTTTTAAAAACGTAATGCATATTTTTTCAGGTAAACAATATAATACATATATAACCTTTTATAATACGATCAATTTTTGTGTGTATTAACTCTCTGGTCTAGAGAAAGAGAGTTTGATAATATAGAGTCAATTACAGTATAGCCAAAAAAAGTAAGAATTATTTCATGTAAAAATTAAACCGAATTTTTTTAAACAATTTATCTTTTAATGAAATTCATAACACACTTAAGTGTAATCACTTAATTATAACATTGAATATTTCGTCCATGCAAAGATGAAAAGAAAAACTCCAGCGTACTAATTAGGTTTTCACTTCATAGATTCCAAAACTGTTGGCCCTATTGTTACATACATGTTTTAATTTTGATTGTATCCTAAAGGGGCCCTCCATCCATCCTCTAAAACAAAAATGTACCTGGGAAATAATGTTGCGAAGAAGAAAGGTGAAATAGACGTCTACAAAAATTACAATAAGACCAATATAGTATCAAGAGTTTTTTCTTTTTTGGACAAGCAAACTAGTATTAAGAGAGTTGGAAATATCTTAATCTCTTATTTTGAATTTTAGAGTCGTCTATTGGCATTCTAAATACTGAAACAACGGTCTATCATAATAGTTTGCTTGTTTATTAGGCTTTTGCTATGTTTAGTATTAAAAAAAAATCAAAATTCTTATTCTATCATTTCCTCTATCATCAACCTAGCCAATAGCCAACACTTATCTTCCTAAATTTTTTCACACATCACATACACAAACACAGGATCTTTCTTAACTACTATTTTTATTCAAAAATTGCTCAGTAATTAATCAATCACATGCTCTTAAAGCAATTAACTATGTATAACTCTCAAATGAACTTATAAAATTTTGAGGACCATGACCCTTGCTTGTCCACCGTCCTTGTTAAACAAGGAGAAAGTCCATTCATATACGAAAACAACATGGCGATTGATGACCTATATAAATTCAAAGGCTTAAGCTATATTCGAACCTCTATCGAAGATAAATAATTTAAATATGGTAGACCAGAATGAAAAAAGCAATTTAACAAATGTTTTGTTGGTTTCCCTAAAAAAAAAAAACAAATGTTTTGTTGGTATAAAAAAAACACACGAATATAATATTATGACACTATTATATTACTAAACGATAGTAAAAACCTCAAACCAATAACATTTATTCACCAAAATGAAGACATATCTCAATATTGTATTTTGTGTGAGTTTGAGAGAGTATTTACGACTTGGTGTAAGATAAAAAATAAAAAAAGTTAAAGTTGAAATAAAAATGAAAGAAAAGAACGCGAGTCACACCCACATTTTCATTTTGTGATTTCGTTATCAAGAACAATGGACAGCTAAGAAAATAGACCGTGTTTATTGTGAAGTAACAAAACCCTCTTTTTCTTTGGTTCCATCACTCACTCACTCACTCACTTTCCCCATACATCATCTTCAATCCATTCCTCAGGTTTTTCTTTTTCCTCTTTCTCTCTCAATTCGCATTACTCTTCTTCAATTTTCTGCTTTTAACTTTATTCATTATTACATCATCGTTTGTTCCAACATAGTTTAGTTACTTGTCTTACCCTAAATAATTAATATCTCAATTATTCTTATTATTTTCATTAACAGGTACTATTGGTAGAAACATTTCTAACCGAATTGCATCTCTCAACTTTGAATTTCTGTTTTTTCCAAATTGACACAGTAATTACAACTTATGAGTTTTGATACTGTAAGAATGGCTTCCTGTTTTGCACCTACGAATTCCAGAAACTCAGCAGGGGTACTTGCTGTTAACGGAGGAAGAAAACTGTTAGTAAATCATCACATTAACAAACAGTGTTTTGTCAAAATTAACGAAAATAAGTTCGCATTTTCGGGTGTTAACAACAGAAAATGCGGTTTGTTTCAAGTGAAGTCGACAGGGTTGCCGAATTCGCACAGTGTCAGTCCTTATCATCATAGCAAAGACCCTTTTTTGGATCTTCATCCTGAGATTTCAGTGCTTAGAGGTGATGTGATGCAAGGGTTGGAAGACACTTCGACTCCGAGTAATTATAATGAAGCGAAGATTAAGGTTATTGGTGTGGGTGGTGGTGGGTCGAATGCTGTGAATCGTATGATTGTGAGTTCCATAAACGGTGTTGAGTTTTGGATTGTTAATACTGATGTTCAGGCTATGAGAATGTCGCCTGTCAATTCTGAGAACCGGTTGCCAATTGGTCAAGAGCTTACACGAGGTCTTGGTACTGGTGGTAACCCGGAGATTGGTATGAATGCTGCCAAAGAGAGCAAGGAATCAATACAAGAGGCGGTTTATGGAGCTGATATGGTCTTTGTTACTGTATGTTCAACCGCTTTCCTTCAATCATGGCTGTTCTACATTACAGTTTAATATTTAGTACACTGCATACTTCTGAACATTACCATGCATAGACATGATTTATATGCTTTATTATAATACTAGTAATTTTTTCCCGTTAATTTAGGACTCAGAGTAGAATAGAGTAATACATGATTGGTAGGAAAGAATGGATGTGGTGATCTATTGTGTAATGTGAGGAGAAATAGGCCTCAATATTCTACAAAGGGGTTATCTATCTGGCTCATTGCGAAGCCGTGCTCTTTTCTGCATGCCTTTGCTATGGTAGTATTCAGATGTTTGATCCAACTTATCATTCCTTTATACTTTATCATGCATTGTTTATCTGTCTACTCATGTCAATCATTTTTTGGGTTTTGTTGCATTTCTTCAAAATGTTAGAATTCAAGATTATTCTGAACTATAAGTTAGTCATTTTATCTCATTCATTTCAACGTTCAGTCTTAAATAATACTAGACTGTTGGGTTTTTTGTTGAGGGGGTAATTAATAGGGGGTGAAGCAAAAGTTTGTACTGTCAAAACAAACGTATCATTAATATTCAGGATATCTGTCAGTCCAAACTTCTTCACTTAAATAAAATCAACCCGGGCACATGCTTATGTATGTACAGTATGAGAAGTCTAATGTATAAAAATTGATTCAACTCCTTAAAATACACAACAACTTCGCTCATAATAATATAACTTTGTTATGTAAAAATTATAAACTGCCTTATACATCAATCCCCATACAACTAGGTTGCTGGCATCTCCACTTCAATTGGAAGCTCATTTTATGTTAAAAGGCACTTTGTCTTTCACTCATTTATTTGTTGAAACTCAAGAGTATATTTCATGACAGATTACTACTCTTAGATTGTCAACTTATCTAAAATCTGCTATCGAATTATCATTTCCATAGGACGTCACTTTAAATTATAAAAATTATGCTTTTCTGTATAATGTAAGAGATTTGCAATTTCAAATACCGTGATGAACTGAAATTCAAAATATAGCTTGTTAGAGTATAATATAATATTTGTTTTTAGGGAGCCCCTATTATGGACCTGATTTTAAAGGTACCATTGGTGGACCTTAGTTAGTTAAGGGCTATAGCCGGTCACCATTTTGTATTCTTTTTGCTAATGGGAAAAATCTTTCTTCAATGGAGACCCCATCTGTACCCTCTTATCTCTCTTATCCATTTCAAAGTCTGTAAAACACCCGGTGTGTTTCTGTTCTTATGTGGGTGAATAAATCTCAATCTTCCACCCTCAAGTAGTCCATTGTTAATTCATTATTCAGTTGTGCACCGCACAGTAACTTTTCAATCAGGAACTCTGACCCATTTCATCCATTCCTTTCCTTCATTGTATGGGTCTCTCTTCCTCACCCTCCTTACTCATGATTTGTCTCTCCCTTTATTTAATCAAGGTGTGTTTGAGAAGATGTTATAGAAGATAGAGAATCGGGGAAGTAGGTGCAGCCAAAGATGGACTAGGAAATCATGGTGAAACTGGAAAGGAGATCTCACGAGAGAGAAAATACTGAGAGAATTATATGGTTAAAGTATTGTTGCACACTTTACCCCAACTACTCAAAATCTCTGTCATTTAATACTTGCATACTTCTTGTTCAAAAAAATTACTTGCATACAAAATCCTGAAACTAAGGAAATAAAAGTTAAAAAATGTGACCGGCTATAGGCAGTCAACTAGTGAAGTCCATCAATGGTCCTTTAAATTGAGGTCCATATTAGGGGCTTCCTTGTTTTAAACCTATGCATTTTTAAATTAGTTTTATGTGGTATTCCTTATGAATTTTAGAAGACGAATTATTAAAATGTGTATGAAATTATAGTCTTGATGATTTTTAGTCAATGCCTATGTGTATTTTTCAGAATTGGGAATAGACACGGCTGCAATTCCAAATTGTTAGTCGTTGGTATATTTTGATAAATTTGAAAATCAAAACGTATTTATGTAGGCTGGAATGGGTGGAGGAACTGGCACAGGTGCAGCTCCGGTTATTGCTGGTATCACAAAGTCAATGGGTATACTAACTGTTGGAATTGTCACAACCCCTTTCTCGTTTGAAGGACGGCGGAGGGCAGTTCAAGCACAAGAAGGAATTGCAGCCTTAAGAGACAATGTTGATACCCTGATAGTTATTCCAAATGACAAGTTGCTTACTGCAGTATCTCAGTCTACCCCTGTAACTGAAGCATTCAATCTGGTTGATGATATTCTTCGACAGGGTGTTCGTGGCATTTCTGATATTATTACGGTATGGAATCATAAATTTCTTTAGACATGAACACATACCTCCCTTTTGTTGCTTTGTTTAGTTTTTTCACGTCGAATTCTGATTGTATAGTAGTAAATGGATGAAAGAAACAGAACCTTAATTGTGTCTTTATTTGTTTTGACATATCCGGTAGTCCCCTGATCCACATTTGGTTGTTGAGTTTTTTTATTTTGTTCGTTCAAAATTGTGTTACCATTAGTTTATGTATTAACTAAATTGATATATTTTTTGTTATCAGTTTTAGATGCGTTTTGATAAAACAACATAATAAGATGTCCCGATAATACTTTCCCCATATGGCTCAAAGCTGGTGTCTTTTTTTTGAATTATAAATGCCTGCAGCGGCGAAGCTAGCCATTTTTCTACGAGGGGGCCAAATATTTTTGTTGAAATTTTTTATTGTTAACAAAGCTTTTTTTTTTTAATTCTCAAGAGATTTGAAGTGACAAAATAAAATGAAGTACATCTATCATACAAGTGAATATCATTAACTTTCTTATTTCTATTAGTTTTTGACAAGTAAAATAATAATTATTTTTTGAAAGAAGACAAGTAAAATAATTTGTGGTAGCGAAATCACATTTTTTTGGGGTAGCTAATTATTAAATGTACTAACTTATTCAAATAAAAAATATACTTTGGGGTAGCTAAAGCTACCTCATACTCATACATAGCATCACCCCTGAATGCCTGTTAATTTTGTTATTTAATTGCAGATACCCGGGTTGGTGAATCTCGACTTTGCCGATGTTAGAGCTATAATGGCTAATGCAGGTTCTTCACTTATGGGGATAGGAACTGGAACTGGTATGTATGCAAACTGCTGTTGGGGTTGCAATACTGCTGCTCCTGAGTCCAGATCTTCTATTTGACCCAAATAATATTTCTGAAACCTATAGTTCGCTTACATAAATTATATAGGACTACCAAATGTTATATTAGCGTATCATATGGTGTGCATGTCTATAACTGAAGGATTTTACAGCCAAAGTTGTTTTAGAGGATAGCTAGCATTGCAATGAAACTATTCTTTGACGTAAGAAATCCAAACAAAACAATCTAAAGGTTGCAAAATTAACTCTCTTGAGTCATGCACACTTCAAAATTCTTGGAGAAGCACACATGTTGATGGTGAATATGCTTTAATGTTCTTCAATCAGAAAATTTCACATTTTTACATCACTTTCTGTTAACTTACTAAAATATGAATGTATTTCCCTTTTATTGGCATATACCTCCCTTTGCTTAGTCAGAACTGATGAGCACATTACTATTGTCCATGGTTACATGTATCATTGAAATTTATCTCTAGCTTCTTTTTGTATTGAAGGGAAAACGAGGGCAAGAGATGCTGCATTAAATGCTATCCAGTCGCCCTTACTAGATATTGGTATAGAGAGGGCCACTGGAATGGTATGGAACATAACTGGTGGAAGTGATCTGACCTTGTCTGAGGTAACTGGCTACCCCTCTGACCCTTACAGATTTATCCTTTGTTAAATATTTGGTAGTTACATCTGTAGTTCTGTTCACGTGATGTTTCTCTCTCCTCCTTTTTTTTACAAGTTCATTCTCCCTCTGTTGATTCAAAATTTAGATCATCTAAGGATCATGGGAAGTGGTCAGGAGCAACATGCACTGAATTAAGTTAGATTTCCCCCCTTGCAACAGCATGTAAATTACATTCGAACAGAATAAATTAACATATATCTAACAGGGGGCATTTCGAGAATTATAACAGATATTTATGAGAATATGCATGGAAAATCATATAAAATTTCTAGTTATTTTCAGGAGTTTAAAAAAAAAATCCCAATAATTTTAAATGTTAACCAAAAGTTTTTTTTAACTGACTTGGTCTCCTGGTAATATCATTACCAGCCAGCCAGGCAGGGATGTATTTTCTTTTCTCAATTACTTGGAAACAAACACACTGGTGTTTATAATTTGTTTTTGCAAAAAGATTTTCCTCTGTCCTCTAGTCCAATTAATATAGTTCTTTTATCTTGCTTTTCCTGTGAACTATTTATAGACTTGAGTTTTGAAGTGGATGGTTGTTTAAACTTTAAAGCATGCTTTGGCATCCATGCTGTGAACAAAGAAATATAATGAACAAACTTTTTAGTCTGAACTCTGACTGACTAACTACGTCATGATCTGCTCTATATTAAATTCATCATACTCTTGTATCTAAGATGGTCCTTTATTATATACAGGTAAATGCCGCAGCAGAAGTTATATACGACCTTGTAGACCCCAATGTTCATTCAATATTTGGAGCAGTAATAGATCCATCACTTAGTGGTCAGGTAAGTAAAACTATGTAAACCCTTAAATATTATTTGTATGAAATATGAATCCGAACTTCTGTATGTTATGTAAATATTTTTCCTGAAATGAATTGGGCAACATTACCCTGGTGTAGTGTGCCAAGAAACAGTAGATTTTCTGCACTCAATCCTAGATACAAAAGTTCTAAATTCTTTAACCGGATCATCTCTTTCTGTTGTGTTACTTTTGTCAAAGAAATCTAGCTTCTGGCTGGTTCCTCTTATACTCTTTTTTATTTTTAAACAAAGACTGCACACCATTTTTTGTTCGGAAAAATTGCACCCACCTCTTGTCAGGTTTGTTTAAATGACAAACACACCTCCTCTATTGTTACGAAATAGAAGGGAAATGTGTGTAATTGAGGAAAAGTCAATGTTCTGTGCAGAATGGATGTCATGTATGTGTTATTTAAGTAGGGCTGAATACTCGTTAAACTACCATGTCCCGTAATGAGTTTAACAGATCTATTATAAAATTGTGTACTAAAAAAGGTAATGTGTGAATATGGTGAGTTTCTTGTAAAATTTGTTTTAGAAGTAACTATATATTCTCACTCGCAATCTATCTTTTGTGCAATTCCATGAAAAAAGTTAACTCAAAGAGCACTTTCATTAGTTAAATTTTTGTATATTGTATACCAATGATGAACCATGTCATTTGGTTTCATATAGGTGAGCATAACATTGATTGCTACTGGATTCAAGCGTCAAGAGGAAAGTGAAGCAAGACCCGTACAGGTATGTCTTAACCCCCTAACCCTCCCCCCTCTATGATGTCATACCCATAATTGTGGTTTTTGTCAAAAATGCAGGCCAGTCAACTCACACAAGGAGATACCGTTGTCAGTCGGCGATCTTCCACTTTCACTGATGGTAATTTGGTTGAGATCCCAGAATTCTTAAAGAAGAAAGGGCGATTACGCTATCCAAGAGCTTAATACTCTTTTCCCCCAACTTCTTTAATTCCTTGTATTTCTTTACCACTGCATCAATATTAGGGGTAGAGTTAAACATTGGTCTAGCTAGATTCCCGTTTTTGCCCTTTATAGCAATTTTAGGTCCTTGTTGTCCATGAAAGCTAAGAACTTTCCAAACTTGTGTGTTTTGAGGCTTGTTGACATGTGTGAACAAGTTAGCTTATATTTTTGTACAGAGAAAATACAAGTAATGGTCAGGGCTTGTTATAGATGTTTGTTACCTTCTTCAAGTAAGCTACTGGTTTTAAAGTAAATAAGAATTCATGAACATTTCCTTCCTCGTCCCGTTTAAAATTACGGGCTTTCAGAAAAGGTTCTTATGATTCTGTCAAAAAAAAAAGAAAAGGTTCTTATGATAATAAGTTATTTAAGGATGGTTTAATCGAGTTTTTAGATCTTAAATATATGTTTTTTTTTCTTTCGTTGGTTGATATTATTGATTTTAGGCTCTTCTCCTCTCATTAAACAAAAAACGCTCGAAAGTGAATTGCTTGTGTAATTCAGACCGTCTGATAAAAAATAGATTATGATTTTAGGAATTTTTTACTTGTAATATGACATGGTCAAATTCATATCACTTTTGTTTAAACTTAAGAATTACGGTCCAGTGCAAATTGTTGGAGAGCAATGTGGGCGTCATAAATTTTGGTGTGTATCGAGTTTGGTTTCGTTGGTAAATATTTTGCTTGCAATAAAAATCTTATGCTCTTACAACAGCTTAAAATGCCAAAAACAACTCCGTGATTGGGAGATAACTCTTGATAACTACTTTTTAGATCGGTTCCCCGTTTAACCAATTTAATGAATTATCCCGGCTTCTAGTAAGACATGCGAGATCTTGTTGTTTCAAATAGCAATGTATGACTCTTTAGAGTCGTTAAACGTGTAACCGATCTAAAACATTTTCATTGATTTGTTTCATACATCTATCCATTCATGTTGTTATTTTGGAAACACATTAGGAATTAAGACCCTTCATACCCCCCTTCACAAACCGTTCTCAAGAATTAAGACCAAATTAATGATCATGAGTTACAAACCGATCCCATAATTAGGAGTTAAGAACTAATATGTGCAAAACTCGAAACTTTTAGATATAAATAAAGCAGACTTGGTGAATAAAAAGCATTTAATGAAGAAAATATAAAACTTGGGAAATTGAGGACTAAAAATAAACCCTAAGTTGAGTTGGGGAGGAAATATGAAACTTGGGAAATTGAGGACTAAAATCTCATATTTAGAAAAGTGGAGGAACTAAAACTATGCGTTATTGGAGACTAAATACGTGTTTATACCAACCTTTTCTCAAAACAAAAAAAAAAGTGTTTAAACCCATTTTCCTTAAAAAAAAAGTATTTACACCAATTTTATTTCATTTTTGTTAGGAAAAAAACAATACTAACAAGGAAGCCCCTAATATGGACCTTAAAAATAAAGGTCCACCCATAGACTTGTCTATATTACCTCCTACACCAAATTACCCTCAAATTTATTTATTTTTTCTTTACAAAAGGTTAAAGTCAATTTAGTTACTAATAATCATCTCAAGACGCACTTGTGTTGTGAGGCTCGGTGACACGGAAGGAGAATGTATTTGGTTGTGATGAAAGTCATGGCAGGTGTGGTGATCTGGGTACTAGGGGAGGAGTTGAAGCTCAGCTGGAATTTTGATTGACCTGTGAGTTGACGGGTAATGAATGTGTTGAGTGCAAAGGCGGTGACGGTACAGCGGGACTGGCTGAGTGGGGAAGAAAAATGCGGTTTGCAACGGTGATTTACGGTTAAGCAGCGCTGATGTCGGAGGTGGCGTTGTGTAGTGTGGTGGTGAGATTGGCGGAGGAGAGTATATATGGAGGTTAGAGAAGTCAGTTTTCAAGTGGAGGATGTGGATGGGAATCATCTGAACAGAAGGGAGGGAGACAGCTTGGTAATTTTGTAATAGACATTGGAAGAGAGTTGGAAATAATTGAATCAGACAAAGAAATAACCATTGAAAGTTTTCTACTTGAGATTGAATTTTGAACCTTCATCATCACTATTGAATTCTGCATATAAAATTTTCCATGGATGTTCAAAATTTTGAGCTTTCTTGTTCAATAGTTCAAAAAAAAAATCTTGAACATTAACTTAATTCACATATGTCAATTTTTTTCCTCCTTTATGATCTTAGTTGCATAACAGAAACATAAAACCCAAATAATTTTTGTTATTTTAATTCCATTTAAATATAAAAAAGGATTTCCAAGGAGAATTAAAAAAAAAATAG
>Ga0099826_10002025_pt1 | contig 12772 bp, 5 predicted proteins | sample Mtrugardesep15_FD_76830 | JGI IMG/M metagenome (GOLD analysis project Ga0099826, IMG submission 76830) | Root nodule microbial communities of legume samples collected from California, USA - M. trunc garden sep15 | ecosystem: Host-associated > Plants > Roots > Nodule | place: USA: California...
CCTTCATTGTACAAAACGGTGGACTACATAAAGAGGAAGATTATCCTTATATTATGGAGGAAAGCACTTGCGAGATGAAAAAGGTACATAGATTCAATCTAAAACATATTGTTTCATACTAATAGTAACATTTTGTTTCATAAAGTTATAAGTAACATACCTTTCATTGGTTTGTTTCACCAGGAAGTAACTGAGGTTGTGACTATTAATGGATATCATGATGTGCCACAAAATAATGAACAAAGTTTATTGAAGGCGCTAGCCAACCAACCCCTCAGTGTGGCCATAGAGGCTTCAGGCAGAGATTTCCAGTTCTATAGTGGAGTATGTTTAATTAATTAACAAATTTTTATTTTTTTAATGGGTGAATCTAATCTTAATGGAATTTTTTGGACTGATTATTTAACTACCTTATGTAGGGTGTGTTTGATGGACATTGCGGAAGTGAGCTAGATCATGGTGTATCAGCCGTTGGATATGGTACATCAAAGGGTTTGGATTACATTATAGTGAAGAATTCATGGGGAGCAAAGTGGGGTGAGAAAGGGTTTATAAGGATGAAGAGAAACATTGGAAAGTCTGAAGGCATTTGTGGACTCTACAAGATGGCTTCTTATCCCACTAAAAAGAAATAAGATTTAACTTCATATATCGTTGATCCATTGAATTTCCTTTGTCTTAATTTCTTCTTTGAATTCTCTATAAATTTCTAATTTCCATATTTTCCTTTCAAGCAATGTTATTGTAATGTCTTCAATTCAATAATATTCACTATTTTCCTATACGCAAAAGAAAAAGTATAAATTTGATTTGCTATTTTCAACAAGTTTCTATAAAATAGATCAGATGAATTAGTTATTGTGGCAGCGTACAAAAAATATGTTGTAAATTCAATCAAACATATGCTAAGTAAATGTGTCGGACAAACAATTAATGGCGACTAAATTTAACAATCTAAGCGACAATAAATTCAAGGATAAAGCTAAATACAGCGAAAGAAAACTTTCTAAAACATAGAGAATCTTTTATAGCCATTGGATAGGGAGGATTGTTTTTTTATTTCCATTCTTTTAGCAACTACCTCCTCGTATTCCGCCAAACAACAAATTGTCATTGGTTAATTTTGTTTCGGGAAGCATTCGCTGTCTTTTCTTTCCCACTAAATAGCATTGCTCTAAATTATGTGTATATATAATGAAACCACACCATCAATCTATAGCATAAAATAAAAAGAGTAGAGGTACAAACACACCAAATTTGTTTATCCATTCAATCTAAATTGATCAACGTCTTGACGGAGAACAAATTTCCAATTTATTATCAATGAGTCTTCACAAAATACACAAAAGAGTTGCAAGAAATTAGTTTCAAGAACAAACATTAATTTCATTCATTTTTTCACTTTCATCCCCCTGAGGCTCTTTTGGATCAGACTCGACTTTCTCATGACTCTCAGCAGATGGTGGACTTGGATCTTCTTTAGGAGGCTCTTTTGAGTCAGACTCGACTTCCTCTTGACTCCCGGCATGGTAACTCCCCAATACTATCTGCAAAATCAACACCAAATTTTTAGAGAAAATAGGTTCACTAGTATAAGAAAAAAAATCTAAAAAATCAAATGTATTTCTAAATTTTAGATCAAATACAATTGAATTTTTAAATTGTTTTGCTTATATTTTATTTCGTAAGGAGTATTTTCGTGTCACCCCAAATTTGTATTCGTTGACTGTAAATATAGTAAAGAAAATACATGTATTTGATCTAATTTATACTATATGCATTTTTTGTTTTGTTGATATTTATAACTGGGTAGGGTAGATAAGAAAAAGAAATTATCCTAACTAACTAATATTAAGTTAACTGGTTTATATTTTAGACCTAAATACATGAGTTTAATTTTGCTTATATTTAATTCATCTTACAATTTAGGATGAAGCTAGGATAAATATTTTAGTGTGGAGTACAATTCAATATCTAAATATATGATGGATTATGGATAATTTTAAATAAATACATGATCTAGCATAAATTTTTTATTTAAAATATACCTGAATAGGAGAAGCAGCAATCATAACGTCAACAAGTTGACCACTAAATACCCGGTTATTTGATGACAAACTCACATTTAAGCCTCCAAATATCTTACAATGACTTTCTTTTTCATCAACAATTAAAGATCCACCAAGCGATATGATCTCAAATTTTCCCTGGGAAAAGAAAAAGAGTCATATTATATCCACACAAACATATTGATGTATTTTTCATAAGTATAATAATATAGTTATAAACAACATAACAGTTCGTACATGAGAATGAAATATTTACCCTACTTTTTCGTAAGTATAACCATTTTTTTTTTTTTACAAAATTTAGTCTGACAAAATTATTAAAAGACCTACTTATTGATAGAGGAGATTTTGGCTTAAAGAGAATTCATTTTGTATTTTCATTGTTTCTGAAAACTGTAAATAGTTATCCACTCTTAAGAGTATCATATTTCTTTGTTGGAAGTATATTAACACATATTTTAAAAATTAAAATAAACATGTTTCCTACAAAATATACAAACCATAAAATTGTAGAACGACTAACCTCGTAAGTCTTTGTTTTACCATGTACACAAATAATTACTTTGGATGCGGTCCCCACTGCCGATAATATGTTAATTTTTCCAAAGAGCTTTTGGGAAAATGTCATAATCTTTTCTAACACATTCTGAATGCCAAAACATATATGTACAAGAAAAATCAATGGTTGGTCCTTGATACTATGCATATATGTTTTATGAACTATAATCTTTTATGAGAAATCAATAGTATTTTGTACCAAGAAAAAAAAATCAATAGTAATAATTTATTTACTGAAAAAGTTTAGAATATGTTTTAATAAATGTGACTATAATCTTTTATGAACTAACCTAAAAAAGTTTTTAACCAAGTAATATTAATTACTGAAAAACATATAATTATCTAGAAAATATAATACACCACATATGGTCCATGCATTTCATATACTTTATTTGTAAGAAAAATTGCACAATACCTCTTGGACATTCACCATCATAATGTGGGCCTTAGCAGGTCTCACCGGTCCTACAAAAAGATTCCATATGACTATATGAGCGCATCACTTATATTAAAAATGAGAAAATAGCTAAAGTCTACAAAATTATAATAAATACTAAACAAAAATAGAAAAGAAATTGCATTTTCGGAGAAATGAGAAAATAGCTAAAAGAAAGTCATTATAAGATAAAAGAAAGTAAAAAACAACTTAGTTTTAAGATTTAATTACACTTTTCGTCCTTTATTTTTATTTTTTAGATTTCACTTTCAAATGAAAACACTTAAGAGATCATAATAAAATACAATAATAATTTAAGGGGAAAAAAGCATAATGTAACCAAGTTTTTGATTTTGCTTATTTTTATATATAATGAAGAAGAAAAAATATCTAAAAGGGTTGGTTTGGAGCATAATCTATAAAAAAAAATAAGGAAAAAAGAAAAAGTGAGTTACCATAAGCACTTTTTTTAGACTGGATTTTGTTGCGCGAGCCAAGAGGTCTGCCTCTGCGCTTTTTGGAGGTATTAGCTGAGACAGAAGATAAGGGAGGGGCTGAAGAATATGGCACAATGGCTAGCATCGTTGCTACATGTGATTCACCACTATTGATGGTGGCAGCAATGATGGTTGGTTGTTGTTGTTGGTCCTTGACGGGAGAGGCTGGAGAAAATGGCAGATCGGCCATCGGTGATTCACCCTTATCAATACTGGCAGGGGTGATGGTTGGTTGTTGTGGTAACGGTTGTTGTTGGTCATCATTCATTAATTCAGATCTTGACATGGTTTCAGTTATTTTTCGATTTCTTTTAAGGAACAAAAAGAGTGAGGGAAAGTTGACTCGAAAATGTATCAAAAAGAGTGAGGAGAAGTGACTCGAAAATGTGTCGCAAATCACTAAGTTTTGGTGTGCATACAATGTAAGGTTGGGCATTCCTTTTATAGGCAACAAGGATCCAATATTTGTTAAAAATGGTCAAAGTATATGATCAAAATAAAAAAAGTCATTTGAAAAAAATTAAGTTTTTAACAAAAAAAAAAAAAGAGTAAGTTCATGAACCAAGCTGGTCAACTTTTTCAAATAGGGAATTTTTTATAGTGTTAAATTTAAAAAAAATTAATTGAATCCACTAATTAATTATTTTAAAAAATATATTATTATTTTTTAAATATAACTTCAAAATAATCTTTAAAATTTTAAAAATAAATGTAATTAAATATTATGAAAATATTAATTAAAACTATTTTTAATAAACATTATCAAATTTCCCATAAAAATTTATGTAATAAATATTATTAAAATTAATTTATTATTTAAAAAATCAAAAACTTTTATTCAATTTTATTAATTAATTATGTAATTATTTAAATTGATAACATGATTTATTATCAAAAATGATATTTTTTAGTAGTTGTATGTTGGAATAAAATAAGTTTGAACAATGTCTCTTAAGTTTTGATGATAAAAAGGTGTTAAAAGTTTTTTTTTTTTTACAAAGTGTTAAAATATCAATTGAATGTGCTAATATTTATTCAAGTGTGCAAGACCATAGACAAAAATTTACAATGTTTTAAACATGTATTGGTTCTGAACGAATAAATGTAGAGCAAAGAATTTTCAAGAGAAGCTAAGTATCAATCCAGACTCTGATGACAACCCAGAAGCTGGAGCAGTCAGATTCTGAAGGTAACGAAGAAGCTGGATTATTCAGAAGCTGAATTTCTCAGTCTCTGGAAGTCGGACTTTGGATAGTTGAATACCAAAGGTGCATAAGTAATGAATGTCAAACAATGATAGTTGTGAAGTATCAGAGAGTCAATGAATGTCATTTTCATTGAAGGACAATGAAGGACAATTGTACGACTACTACCTCCACTACCTCTAACATTCCCATGTGCATTGTACGAAGCTACAACTATGTCTTGTTTGGAAAAGAACGGATAATTCTTTATCAAGGAAAGGTTTCAAAATCATTCCTTCATATGACTTTAACCAAATCAAACAACAAATCAATGTTGATTGGTCAAGCTTCTCTAACAACTTTAATGATGTGTTGACACTCTTCAACGTCTCTATTCAACATCTATATAAATGATTGAAGACTTGAAGAAATAACAAGACTCTGCAATACTTTTCAAGTGCTATTACTATGTCAAAATATATACACATCAAACACTTAAAATTTTCTATTAACTTTCATATCTTAGAAAATCTTAAGTCTATAGTCTAAATTGTGTTGTATTTTTTAAACACCTCTGATTGTTTATGTAATTTCTTAAGTTGATAATATGATTTATGACCAAAAATAATATTTTTCTTGAGTTTCTAGATATACTTATTATTATTTCAATTCTTGATAATATAATTTAGGATTAATTTTTTGTCAAACCGAACTTTGCCCTTTTGTCTTGAGAATTGAAGGGTTAACACACACACAAAAATTAAAATAATATATATGCGGTCAAATGATAACATCGACACACATCTGATATTTTAAAAGAAAAAAAATCAAACATCGACACACATCTGATCTTTTTTTTAAAAAAAAAAATCAACACACATTTATGCAGGTACTCCATAATCCAACTCATTCTCGCATCACTCTTTTACCAGATTTTCCACTTAATTTATATACTTACATATTATTTGAAGTATTTCTTATGACTAATTTATTTTCTTTAAGAATTCTATCTATATACACAGTAAGTGTATCAAAATTTTACACATGCAACTAATGAGTAATGATGGAACGCCACATCAATGAGGTGAATGGCGGATTTTCATGGAGACCTATAGGAGCCACTACACTCCTCGAGTTTTTAAAAAATATCATATTCGGCATATTATTTCACATAATTTATGGTTGGTGTAGTGGATAGACAATCTTCCAATCTCCTAGTGGAGGTGGGTTTGACCCACCCCACCTCTTTTTTTTTGTATATTTCTATTCTTTTTTTGTATATTTCTATTGCATTAATAATATTTTATTATTGTATTAATAAAAATGTTCATGTCGGAACTTGAAATGTCATCCCCATGTAGGATTCCAGCAAATGAACCTCTACACATGATGATTTTGCTAATTTCTTAAAATTGTCTAATATAAGTCCACAAATATTTGGCACACCTAACAAAAAAACTCAAGATCTTGTCACGAACTTGGCATGGCAATAATATCATGGGATAGAGATATCGCTTATCGTTGTTAGTATACTTCTTGTGCAACCAATGTAGGTGTACGACGACTTAGCTCAGACTGAGAAACAAGTAGAGGATGTTAGTGGCCCAACGTTGCTCATGACTTGGAGATTCTGCAAACGTATTGCAAGGAAAAAGATATTGGTGCTAGTGTGCCTCAAGTTTATATATATTCAGGTTGTTGGTTGTCCTTTTGGACCTTTAAAAAAAAAAAATAATGATACAATTAAACTTTCATTTTAACGTGATTACTCTTTTCCTTCAAAAAACGTGATAACTCTTTTTTTTTTTTTGACAACGTGATTACTCTTAAAAATGTTCTTACAAGTGTAAACAAATATATATTTAGACGAGTGTAGAAAAAGTTTAAAAAAAAATAAAATTTGCTATATCTTTCCCTTATTAATTGTTTAAACAATTAAAATAAATATGGCTTATAAAATTATATAACTTTTTACACTAAATAATAGCTTTAATCCCCTTAAAAATTAGTTTAAATTGAATTGATTTTTTATTGATAAGATTGACAACAGATTTGACTTCGTGTAGATAAATTTAAGGCTGGAAAATTAAATAAAATAAATGTCTTTAATTACCAATGATAAGTGTCGTAAGTAAAATTCTGGTAATCGTATGACCAATGTTCTACACGATGTTTTGGATAATGTGTACGTAGGACAAATGCTTTACGCACAAAGGTACGACAATTCCACCACAATAACAACAAACAAAATATAAAAGTAAAGTGCGATAAAGAAGAATACGAGATTTGGTAACTCAAATCGGTGAAACGTCACCTATATCTGAAGACATTCATGTTAAGAAAAGAAATTTATTTTCAATAGTATTAGTTCAAAGTCCTAAGTAAACAACCCTAATTCACCGCCTTCTCACCTAATCACTATTCATGAATATCTATTTAAGACTCTCCCTAGATATGAGATCCTCTCTTACTTTCTTCTCTCAATCACAGCTCATGTGATTGACTAAATCACAATTACAATCAAATAAGGAGAACAACTCCAATGAACAAAACCAACTCTTGCAATATGCACTAGAGCGGTCTACAAAGACAAATTACAACTCAACTAAACAAGCCTACTCTCGGCCTTTTTATAATGAATGGCGGCACAAGAGAGGTGTACAAAATAAATCACAAGGCTTAACAACGAAAACCTTAAGACTCAATTCAATAATTTTGATTTTCGTATTTGAAAATAGGGTCTCAGGTCTCAGTCTTCTTATATAGTCATTCAACAGCTTGGGTTTTTCCTTCTACATGCCAAAATATATTTGCATCAAATATTCTTTTAGAAATATATTTTCATCAAATATTCTTACAAAAATATATTTACTATCCATAAATATATTTTCAGCAACAATCTTTTGGAAGCACGAAATATATTTGAAACAAATATGTTATATTTTCAACAACAATCTTCTAAGAGCAAATATATCATTTCCTTAAATATCTAGGACATTTAACTTAGAAAATATGGCAAAGAACAAATAAACCGGTATATGCAACTTCTAGAAACACATGTCTCTTGGAGCACAAGTTACGTGAATCAAATCTTCTTTGATCTCACGCTAAAACACAATCTTCCAAGAATGTGAAACAAAACACTCCACCTTATGCTAAGATGTCGTACGTACATGTCTAATATATCTGGTATAACATCCTGATAGAACATTTTGTTTTAACAAAATGCAGTAACACAATACAAAATCCAATAGTAAATGTAACTCAATTGATAATCATAAGAGAGATTACGTGTAAAGATTGGGGTTGAAGCCCATACCCTCCACTTCTTCACACATAAAGTGTGTAAGGTTACTCAACTAAAAAACAAATTACTTACCAATGACATAAATCCATTTTTTAAAATATGTTTTTGATTTTTTTTTGTCAAGTAGTCTAGTGGTTGGAATTCACGGATTTAAATATGGAAAAGTGAGGTGTCTAGGGTTTGAACCCGGGCCCTGCATATACTATGTAATATCCCTATCAACTGAGCTAAGGTCACGGAGACATTTTTTTTTAATCTTTAATTGTATCAATTTTCATTTTTAGTTGTTCTAAATATTTCTCTCAAATTTTGGCCCCTCTATTGTGTTTTCTCTATGGAGGATACAAGTGTAATTAAACAGATAATAAAGGAAATGAAGGATGAGAAGAGAAAGAAGCTGATCTTAAAGGAATGGCATCCATTTCATGGTTCAGCTGTCTACACATCCGACCAACAGCCACTGCCGGCGACAAAGGTCCTTCACCACTCACCTTCCTCATTTGTATACTAAATTTGCATGCTGTTCAATATTTCTAATGGATTTGCCTAAGTTTTTTGTTCAGGTTTATCACCTCCCACAACGGTGGAACATCGTAAAACAAGACCACAAAATTTACTGTAAGAAAAGAATAATGTTTACTTCTCAATTTCCATTATTTCTTGTGCCTCATCATGCTTAAACATTGAACTTGAACATTATGCTTAGTATATTATTACTACTATTAATAGAATAAAGAATAATATGCTTAATAATACTATGAACATATGTGTTTTTACCAGCTCATCCTCGGAAGAAGGACTTGCGGTTAATAGAAGACAACTAATTCTTTACACATCCACTGCAGCAATTGCAGCTTCATCTACTGTCTCAAATGCATTTGCACTCAATGGTGATTAATTTCTACTGTTTTTATTTTTTATTTTTTTAAACTTTGTATTGTTGCTACTACATCGGAAATGGTAAGTATCATAGCTTGTTTTTTTAATTTAAACGGGTGTCGCAGATGTGTCCGAGGATTTTAGTATCTATACTGATGACGAGAACAAGTTCAAGATAGATATTCCTCAAGGTGAATTTAATTGAAAGTTCGGAAGCAAAACTATATATACATTCAAATTCAATTCAATAGCTTAACTTGAATTATGTTCTTTTTTGTTTTAATGATTTGGATCAGAGTGGCAAATTGGAAGAGGAGAGTCTGCAGGGTTCAAATCATTAACTGCTTTCTACCCAAAAGAGGAATCTAATTCCAATGGTATAATCAAACTCAAATAATTTGTTTCTTCATCAGTTGCAAATTGCAATATAAACTATTTGTTATTGATATGTTGCTGCAGTGAGCGTTGTGATCACAGGAGTGGGTCCAGATTTCACTAAGATGGAATCATTCGGCAAAGTTGAAGAATTTGCTGACACTCTGGTATCATTTCTTGATCAGATTCATAACTATTATTTGGTGGTTTTTCTTGCTACCAGTTTCAGCTAATGCTTAATATTCACCCCATTTTGCTTAATATGAATATGACAGGTTAGTGGGTTGGACAGAAGCTGGAAAAAACCACCTGGTGTGGCTGCTAAACTCATAGATTGTAAATCATCCAAAGGTGCATACTTTTACTCTTAAATGTCATTGAAAGCTGCTGCATTACATTACAGTACATATTATAGGGTTGCAAGTGTAAGGGAAATAAAATATGTTATAGGTTACAGATAGTTCTAATGTATGTTTAATGAGACAGAGACTTCTCAAAACTGAAATTATGGGTTGACTTTTGAAGTTCTAACTGCTTGATTTGCCTCGAAAAAACGGTTCAGGATTTTATTTCATTGAGTATACGCTGCAAAGTCCTGGTGAGAGTCGCAAACATCTATATTCAGCTATTGGGATGTTAACAAATGGCTGGTATAACAGACTGTATACAGTGACAGGACAGGTACTATTCGATATACTGCAGTGTCTGTGTGTGTGATGTTTCAATCTAGAGCTATATGTTCGTTAGTCCAATGGCTATTGTCATTTCATTTATCTAACAAAAAAATAATGTTGCTTAGTAATGACTCTTATCTTGTTGCCTACATGCAGTATGGGGAAGAGGAAACAGACAAGTATGCTTCCAAAATTCAGAAGGTTAATTTCTTTTCATGGTTGACATATTCAAATATTTGACAGAACAAATGTTCTGATACTCAAAGATATTCATTTTCATTGAAGTAGGTTCTATTTTATGTACTGAAACTCATTCAGCTTCCACTTCAAATTTGCAGGCAGTTCGATCGTTTAAGTTCATATAAAGAAATGTTCGCGACGAGAGAAATTTTTTCTTTGCTTTCTTTCATGGGCTCCCTCGTGATGTTTTCATTACATTATTTCTGTGCTAGAAATGTCTGTCAAAATCCTACAAGTATGATATTTACTACGACATTTCCTTCAAAACTGATAACAGTATAAATGCATAGCACTAATTGATGTAATGGATAAGATATTTTGAAGTGTACAAGTACCTTCGGTTAAACATCACCCTTGTGGTTTGTTGCTGACGGAAAATGGATAGGAAAGAATGATGAAAAAAAAAAGAAGGGAGAAAGTAGGATGGTTTTATATATAGTTTTGAATTTTGATGGAAAAAGGGGGTAAAGGGATTATTTATTTTCTCGTTGTTTGTCGGATGAAAAGATGAAAAGAAAGCAAATGCATTATTCTTCAATTTGACCTGAATGTCATTTTAATCTAATGACAGCTCAGTAAATAAACAAGTTAGTCAAGCCATTTCCCCAGCAATAACCCAAGCAAGCATATTGACATGCTGCAGTTTTACATCGATTGCTCTAAAACTACTTTCTAATGACTTAATAAATGTGTGTTTTATGATTAGTGATGCAACTTCATTTCAACTTTTATTTGAAGAAGCAACTTCATTTCAACTTTGATATAAATAATCAGTTCTTCGAGATAAAAATATTAAGTACAGTTATCACCAAAAAAAAAAACCACCCTCCTGAAACAAAAGTAATAATGTACATAAGTAGTACGAGGTTTGCAACTAGAGGTTTTTCCTTATTTCATTACCCCTACTTTTACCCTTGGGGTGGGAGTGTAGATAAATGTGGTGTAAACAAAATATATTTGAAACTTTCTTACCGTTTCTAGGCAGAATTGTGTTGACGAAATATAATGAAACTCCTACAGTTGATATGAGACATTGCTATTATAATATTGAACAACACTTCAGTGATTTCGCAAGAAAAGCAAACGGAGTGCAGACTAATTAAAAAGGAAAATGAATACACTCAGTTAAACCTAAGATCAATAGCTAACTAAGAATCTTCAGTCATCAATTCCTTTTTACATTATTGCCTTCTCCGGTCGTTGGTGCAGATGTTTTACGAAATAAAAGATTGAGCTGATCAAGGAAAAACAAACTCTTTGTTTGCTCCAACTGCTGGCGTTCTTTTTCCATTAGCACGTCTAAATCCTCAAAATTGATAAGCTTGTCCTGGATATTTTTCATCTATAGAGCACAACATCCAATATTTAGCAAAGATTATGAAATGCTAGCAACACACACTTTCCAACACACTCTCTTTGATTGGTTAAAATTCATATCGGACCTACAAAATTTATATGGGACCCACATGATTTGGTGGGACCCATGTGAATTTTAACCAATCAAAGAGAGTGTGTTGGAAAGTGTGTGTTAGAAGGTGTGTTGCTAGCATTTCTCTTAAACTAATAAGTGCAAACACCATCAAACAAAACGCTAAATCGCTAACACATGACAGACCTGAACTTCTATAACCTCAGAAATTGCTTTTTCCACGTCTGATTCTTCCTTCTCAAGCTGTAAATTTGCACGCAATAAAGATCCTTGGATAGAATCTGAAACATTACCACCATTGGATGCAACAGCAGCATCTGCATGAAACGCCAATTTCTAATGAGAAAACCTGAGTTTAAAAATCTCCGGAACCATTCAAACTAATGAAGTGTACACGATGAACAATGGTTCGTCCATTTCAAGATAAACCCTATTAAGATAGATGACAGCTTAAATTCATTCAAAGCCTATAATCTTAACCTAGGTTATATGTCATTCTCACCTTGCTGCAATGTATTCCTTGGAAACGACCGGTAATTAATTCTATTTGATTTGTAAACATTGGATAAACTTGTCAGAGCAGCTTGAGCCGCAGCTTGTGCAACCTCCGTCCCTGCCAAAGCAGAAAGGAAAGCAGCCTGCAGTAATTTGAACAAATAAATTGCTAAGACACAAGAACTTGAAAGAAATCATTCTTCATTCAACATGGGAGTGGGTATAATCAATTTCAAAAGACCGTGTCAGAGCACAGTCATTACCAACCAACTACTAAGAATTAAGACCGTGATTCCAGAACAATTGGAATTTAACTCGGTATCATGTTCCTTTAATGCTACATGTAATCAAATGAAGTTTCATTTTTTCCCCAAACATTATAACACACAAATGTGATCAATAACAATAACAATTCAAAGAAAACAAGTTAATTTTAAGCCAAGAAAGAACCTGAGCCATGATAGGATTGCTAGCATCCGCAAGAGGTGTGAGACACATTCTCTTACTAGATTTATCCGACGCAACAGTTTCGGATTCACATTCAGCATCAACGGGAGGCTTCAACTGATCAGAACCATCATCAATGCGAGGAGCAGACTGCAGAAACTGATCACCAAAAGGAAGCTCTA
>Ga0099826_10002027_pt1 | contig 12770 bp, 11 predicted proteins | sample Mtrugardesep15_FD_76830 | JGI IMG/M metagenome (GOLD analysis project Ga0099826, IMG submission 76830) | Root nodule microbial communities of legume samples collected from California, USA - M. trunc garden sep15 | ecosystem: Host-associated > Plants > Roots > Nodule | place: USA: California...
AAATGGCAAGGAAAGAAGGAAACCCAAAAACCATAACCAAAAAAAGAATCAAAGAGATTCTATGCATAGGAGTATTGAACAGAGTTTACCTTATTGTGAGAAGGAACGAAATCGGATCAAAATGAGTTTTGAAGGAGTAATGGTTGTCTAGGAGAAATTGAATAGAAGGAATATCGAAGGAAAGGTTTGTGAGAACTGAGAAGCATCTAGGGAAATGTTGTATTTTGGGGAATACGAACGGACAGTATTGAAGGAACAATGAGAAAAATAAAAGGTCAGAATGTAAATACATTGAAAAAGGAAGATATGTTTAGGTACATTAATTAGTCTGATTAGGAGATGCAAGATATGAGATATAGTGGAGTATGCAATTTTGAGAGAGATAGACACGTAAAATAGATAAACACATAAAAAAGTAAAATCAATGTTGTTTGAATACATGGGTTTTGTGCGAGTGAATTCTCCGATTCACAAGCTCCATATATTAGTTTCATGCAAAATTGTTGCAGCCTAAGATTTTTTTTCGATTAAATAATATTTATTTCATAAGGATTTATATTGTTATTATTTGAATAGTTTATCAACTTTTTTTTTATTAAGTGTTATATTTCCATTTATTAGTAATAATAATAATAGTTTATCACCTTTTTTTTTTATTAAGTCTTAATAATAATACATCAGTGTGTTGCACATAGTGTTTTACTGCAGTAGATAGGGTCTCTTCAATATGATTATATTTTACATGTTTGTTGTGTCAGGTCAAACACCAGAGACATTTTAACAACGAATATGCATACATGGACCAATCGAAAAATTAACTTAACCATTTCTATCAACATGTGTGTTCTAGATGCATATGGAAACATTTTATAGGGTGGACTAACTCCTATACTTACAGAATATTTGTGATAAATTGAGATGGTTTTCTAGGCCCAGCTCTTATAGGAAAATAATACATGAAAAACCCTTGCTCTCACTTATTCAAATTCACTTCTATATTCCATTTTATCCTCTTGGACCGAACTCTTTTCTATATTACACATTAGTCCATGATGTAACAGTGAATACTAATTTACAATACTTTTTTATAGAAACATTTAATTTACAATACATGGTGAAGAAGATTATAATAATATTTTTCGCAGTTCAAAATATTTGTTTGCCAAGTTACAACTAGATGGTAACAAGGAAGTTATCTTCTTAGTCACCATTTATATCTGATAGCAAATATATGTTAAAACTTAATTTTATCCCAAAACCAAAATGGATGTGCATTGTCAACATAAAATTGTTTTATTCCGAAAACCAATTGCAATGAATATACAAAGAAAACAAAATAAAATTTATTCCTAGGCCGCGCAACGTGCGGGTCTATATCTAGTTCACTCTTTAATCTCGAAGTACTTGAAATATTGCAACCGTAAATCGAAAATTGTAAATTAATTTTTAAGATGTCTGAAACATATTTTTAAAATGACTTGACAATTTATATAGTTTGATTTTTCAAAAAAATAAATAATATAGTTTGATTATCATGCCATCAATTTTTTTAATAGATAAAATAACTTATTTACTGTAGATATCTAAGGCAGCATCTTCTTTCTCAATTACTATGTCATAGTATGTTTTATTAACATTATAAAATAAAAAAATAATAAAAGTAAGTTTCATTAGACTTTTTTTTTTTAAAATAGAAAAGGAGCTAAAGCCCTTTCATTAGATTTTTTTTCTAGCAAATTAGATAATTGAATTTTGGATAAATCTCTAACTATGTTATAGTGCGAACTTTCATAAATAGGGAAAATAAAGTAGAATGAACAAGAATGGGTTATTGGGTGATGATTGTTTAACAAGGAAAGCAGTGGTTTGGAGGGTAGGAGGATGCGGGAGTTTAACTTAGCTCTATTAGGAAAATGTTATTGGATGGGGTTCGTACGTAGTAGTTACGGGATGAGTGTTGGAAGGTGGTTTGATGATAATTTGAGGAGGATAGTTGGAGAGATAGGGTTAACATTTTCTTCTGGATTAGTCAGTGGGTGGGTGGTGTCCCGTTGAGTGTTAGATTATGTTTGAGTTAGTTGAAACTCGAGCGATGACGGTTGATGATATGTTTTCTTTAGGGTGGGGGTAGGGTGGGGAGGCATGGAAGTGGCGAAGGAGGTTGTTTGCGTGGGAGAAAGAGATGGTCAGGGAGTGTTGCACATTACTTCATCATACTGCTTTGCAGGTTGGAGAGGTGGATCGGTGGCAATGGCTTTTGTATCTATCCAATGGTTATTCAGTTAACGAAGTTTATCATATATGCTAACAACTTCAGAGTTACCACTTACCCATATTCTATTTGGCACAAAGAAGCTCGTTTGAAGGTCTCTCTTTTTGTTTGGTGGCTTCATCGTAACCAGATTTCGACAAAGGACAATTTACTTAGACACGACATAATTCAGTATGATTATGTGCTTTGTTTCTGAGGTGCAACTCTTTTGGGAGTATATGGCACGCAATTAAATATTGGATTGGTATAGTTTCTATTGAGCTGTTGTTATCGGACAATTTCCTGTTGTTATCAAACAATTTCCTTACCATTTCCTTCAATTTGGGGTATCTTCTAAAACTTTTCAATCCTTTCTATCTTTAATTTGATTTGCTTGTTTGTGGGTGATTTAGAAAGAAAGAAATAGTAGAATTTTTAAGGCTACTGAAGAATCTTTACAACAATTGGTTGATATAATAACCTACTCTCTTTTTGGTGGTTGAAAGCAATCAAGGTTACTTTTGCTTTCAATTATCATACACGGTGGCTTGATCCTCTAGTTTGTTTGGGATTAAGCTCCTAGCCTTCCTTGTTGCCTCGGATTTTGTAATTCGCTGCAAGTGTTAGTATTCTTCCTTGGCACTCCTTGTGCCGGTTAGAATGCATTGTTAGTCTTGCATTTTTGTTTGTTCAAAAAAAAAAAACTAACTAATGAATGTAAATATTAGGTTGTTTATAGCTATTTAAATTTTCTTTTCTGGAATGTGGAACTTTGTAGTAAACTCATAATTAATTTCAAAGTCACTGTCCAAACATGCACCAAATTGAGCCTTGTTTAATTAAATGAACAAAATATGCAAACCATTTTCATAAATAATAATGATGTTGTGTACCTTTTCTATGAACATTTGTTCAATAGTTGTGTTAAGATCACCTTTCCATCGCATATTTTCTTCTCCCACGTAAATTTAGTGAGGCATGGTGCTACTGTGAATGCAAATGAGAAGATCTTCATTTGAGGACATCCTTTAACAATGAAGTGTAGCAAAGATGGGAATGTGAATGCTTGTTTCCCATAGCAGAAGCTTCTCAAACTTGACAACATACTAAATTCCAAGTATTCCAGGTTTTCAAATACGATGTTTTCCCCTGCTTTTTCATCATCAATCTTCACGATATCCAACATCTTATCGCAATTAGTTACTTTTAATGTTTTGAGTTGAACTAGGCTTTTAGTAGTTGAATATGTTATCAAATAGACCAACTCTTTGCAGTTGTCCACTTCCACATAGGTTAAATTTGTGAAAGACATCGATGATGGTACCAAGCTTATTAAACATGGACAATTTGATACAGATAACTCTTGAAGATCTTGCAGCAGAGGATGATCCAATGGAAAATCTTCCTGCCAAATGTGCTCGAGCTTTTCCAATTCAAAAAGCAATAATTTTCTTATTTGCTTTGAAATTTGCATACAGAGATGATCAATGGTTCCTTTAGTGGGGAACAATATTTCAAAGGAACTATTACGCACTAGAATTGTTTCAAGATTAGGAAATATTGTATGGAAATCATTCAGAAGAATAATTAGAGTTTCACCAAAGCATTGTAAACGAAGAAATTCGACTTTATGAAAGATATTTTCTTGACAATAACCATTCAATACCCCCAACATACCTATGTCATTTACTGCCAATTCCTCCAGGTTGGAGCTCAACTGAAAAATAAACATAAAAAATGAAAATAAGTACTAGCGTGTTATTACACATACAAATAAATAAAAACAAGGTGTGATGGGATTTACCTTTTCAATACAAAACAAGGGTTGTTGGAATACCATGTCCAGATTTTCATCAACCGAGTAAGGTTGTTGCAAGTCTGAATTGTTGGAATAAAACATTCTTAATCCTTCACAACGATATACATTCAAAGTCTTCAATGAAGGGCAATCTAAAGTATGCTTTTCTTGGTAGAAACTCTTGAGATTTGCCAAATGATGCAACATCATAACTTTCAATTGGGGAAAATTAAAATTAATTTCCATTGATCCAGATTCATCCATTAGGACAATTTCCTTGACTCCACAAGACTTTATCGCAAGCATTTCAAGATGTCCAAGATCTAGGCATAGTGAATATGGAAAGATATATAACAAGCTTTGGCACCATGAAACATCCACCTTGCATAAGTTTCCAAAGCTGATAATTTCATGAGGATTCTCGTTCCATATGCGCTTCAATTTTGGTAAGCTAGACAGAGTCAGTGTTTTCAATTGAGTGCTTTGTTTAATCGTTATTTCTTGCGACTTCAAACCTTTCACATCAAACACCGCTTCTAATGAATCACAATCTTTTACTTCTAGTACTTCCAATGTCTGTAGCACTTGCATTACATTTGATGGAAAAAGTACATGTGATAAAAAATCACACCTTTCCACCACAAGATGTTTCAAATTGCAGAACACGTTGTGATGAAGTTGGCCATACCACAAATCCTTTAACTCGGGATATTCAGACAAGGCTAAGTACTTGAATTTACCAAATGCAACCTAATCATTCAAATTAATAAATCAAAATTGCTTTCAAGCAGTCTTTAATTATGCATTAATATTCAAGTCTACTACAATACAATTTTTCACCTTGAAAATGATCATGATCTAGATAGATAGTCTTAAACTAACCCAAAGTAAATAAATTGATGGATGATAATAAAATATACCTTATCACAAAACATTTTCTTTACGGTTCTGTTGAGGTCACCCTCCCAATGATTTTCTTCATTGGTTTGTACATTTTGAAGATTTGTTGTGTTAGCCACTCCCAATGAAAAAAGTTCCATTCGAGGACATTCTTTGACAACTACAAATTCAAGCAACGGAAACTTAATAGGGCACGGGCATGAGCAGAATCGACAGAGCCTTGGTAAAGAAATTAGTTCTAGATATTGTAAACTGCAAAATGCAATCTCGTTTGTCTCATCTTCTTCACCGTTCACTATATCCTCAAGCCAGTTACACATTTTAATCTTCATTGTTGTAAGTTTGACAAGACTCTTTGCTGTTGAGTGTGTTATCAAATTTTTCAACCCATTGCAGTTTGTTACCTCCAAATAGGTCATGTAATAAAAGGCAACAAAGGACGGAACCAACTTTACTAGACTGGAACACTGAGAAACAGTTATTGTTTCAAGAAACTGTAGAATGGGGTCCATTTGAAATCCTTCTTTGCATATACATTGAAGCTTGGGAAGTTGGAATAAATGCACCTCTCTGAGTCGCGGGCTAATCTGAATTTCAGTTTCAGTTCTAATTATTTGTTCGCCTTGGAATATCTCCATGAAGGAACTCCACTGGACCAACAAGCTTTCGGAATTAGGAACATTTTTCAAGAACCAATATGGAAAAGTAGCTTCTTCATTGTAGAACTCACACACGGAAATGTGTCTGATGTTGTTGAATTGAACCCCTGAATATTGGCTCTGCAATATCATGCCAAAATCTTTGTTGTTCAAGTTTAAATTCTCCACATTTGCAATTACCTGTTGTAAAAAGTAAATTAAAACAAAACATTCTGCTTCAAAAAATTTAAAACAATTAAAAAATTTCTATCTGTACTACGTAGAATATTGAATAATTTATCTTCGAGCTAAGAGAACATTGAAAAAAGTTAAAATATGTGCATGCATATTCAGAGCAAGGATGCTATTTAACATTACCCTTACCTCTTCAATCACAAAAAGAGGTTGATATTTTGAGATATTGAGCTCATCATTTCTGGTGCTTTCTTGGTGTCTCAAAGGTTCCGGTTTAAATAGCTCTATATTTGGACATGCAAACAACTTTATCGTTTTCAACGATTTACATTGAAGAGAATGGACCCCAAGAAAAAATGCCTTAAGTTTGGGCAAATATTCAAGCGTGAGGGATGTTAAACGAGGAAACGCAAATTTAACTATCTCTTCCGTTCCTTCCTTGGCAACAATTTCTTGAATCCCACAATTACCCACTTGAAGACTTTGAATTTGCATCATATCTCTAGCAACCGAGAGTGGAAAGAGGCTTATCAAGCTTTTGCATTCTGCAACATATACATCACTTAAATTTTGAAAACTCATAGTGTAATGTGGATCCTCTTTCCATACATGCTTCAGTTCTGGAAGATTGGATAGTTTTAATTTCTTCAATTGAGTAGAATTCTGCACAACAATTTCTTTTGCAAATTCACCTTTCAAATCAAAAACTGCTTCTAATGAATTACAATCTTCGACATCTAATTCTTCCAAATTCATCAGTACTTCTAGCAAGTTAGGTTGAAAAAGCACATCGGATAAAAAATCACATTTATGAACCACTAGATACTTCAAACACCTAAATGTGTTATGCTCAAGATTACCATACCACACTTCTTTTAAGTCGGGATAATCAGATAGTTTTAAATGCCTGAAACTACCAAATCCCACCTGCAAAAACAATTGTACTGCGAGTTAGTTTAAACAAAAGCACAAGTAAAAACATAGTACATTTACAAAATCTATATACATAGTAAAATATTCCTTGTAAATTTTGAAATACTATTACTTTCATTTTGCTTTTTAAAAATTCATACAACTAGGTGTTAATGATATATGGTCACAAAACACACACACACACACACACGTTGTAAATCGAGGGTTGAATTAAGCGTACTTTGTCATCAAACATGATGTGTATTGTATCATTTAGGTTTCCCTTCCAAAGCCATTCTGAATCATTTTCTGCAGTTTTAACTTTTCGAAGAATTGGTGTACTTGTGTTTCCTGCTGAAAAAATCTTCATGTGAGGACATTCGCTCACAGTTACTTCCTCCAACAATGGAAACTTCATGAAACACTTACTAGAGCAAAATTTGACTAGGCTTGGCAAACATTCCAACATCAAAATTTCTAAATTAGTAAAAGCAATGTCAACATTTTCTCCAGTAATTATTTCTTCAAGTGAATTACAATCTTTTATCTTCAGCACAGTGAGCTTGTCCAAACTTCGCGCAGTAGGAGTTGTGATTAAATATTTTAGCCCGTTGCATTGTACTACCTCTAAATATGTCAGATGATTAAGGGTGGCAGATGAAGGCATCAAATTTATCAAACTAGAACAACGACGAACATGTAAGTATTCAAGGAACTCAACAACTGGGTCAATTTGGGATCCTTCCTCACATATATGTTGAAGTTTAGGTAATACATTTAATGTCAATCTTTTGATTTGTGGATGAATCTTCTGACTTATTTCTCCTTTATCTTGGAATATCTTCTTGAAGGAACACAACTCAACAACTAATGACTTAAGAGTATGCACATTTTCAAGAAACCAACAAGGAAATCTAGCATCTTCGGTGTGATAGCTAGCCAAACCAAAAATGGTCATTTTGCTAAAGAGGGCACTTGCTTTTTGGGTTTGCAATATCACGTCAGCATCCGCCTGTACCACCTTCAACTCCTCCAAGTTTGGAATCACCTAAAACATATATAAATAACAATGTAAAATAATTGAACATTTTATTATTGAGTGAAACAATAATTACTATTGACAAATATTTGTCTTTTTAAATTTTGCCAATAGTAATTATTGTTTCACTCAATAATCTCTATAACAAAAATAACAACTACTAACAATGACATTTCATTGTCTTTTTAAATGTCATTGTTAGTAGTTGTTATTTTTGTTATAGAGATTATTACATTTGTAAATTTAATTCTATGCATACCTGTTCGGCAATGAAAAGTGGCTGTTTCGTTGAAAGAGTGTTTATCATCTTGAAAATTTGAGTTTTTTGTTGATAGACTTCTGAACAAATTCAACATTTTACAATTGAAGACATTAATTCTTCTCAAAGATGGGCATGCTAGAGTATGATTTCCAGCGTAGAAACCATCAAGTTTATCCAAGCCGAAAAGCACTAAAGTACTTAGTTGATTAAACTCAAATATGGGAGCTGCATTCACGCTAGATTCTTTCTCCTCTGCAACAATTTCCTTCATGTTCCCACAAATTGATATACTAAGTTCCTTGAGATGCGAGCAACGAGTGGCTACGGAGAGTGGTAATAGATACTCCAAGCTTGCACACCTAAGTATTTGTACATTTACAAGATTTTGAAAACTAAGAATTCCATGAGGATCTCCACTCCATATCTTTTTCAGCTTCGACAATCCATCTATAATAACCTCTTTCAAATGTGTTGTAACCTCTTCATTGTTGTTTTCATCGAAATTCAGTTCAAATATCTCTTCAACTAAAGCACAATTTGTAACCTCCAACTTCTCAAGCTCGTTATGGGTGTTTTGCATTGAAGAAGGAAAAACCACCACAATTTTCTTACAATTGTTCACTTTCAACATCTTTGATGTTTCAAATTGGTGATGCCATATTGTCTTCAGGTTGTCCATATCTTTCAGTATGACTTTCTCTAATTTCGAAAAATGAACCTATGAAATCATGAATAACCACCATCAGTATAAACGCCTATTAATGGCTTAATTACACATTTGGTCCCCTTAATTAATTTTCAAGATTCGTTTTGGTCCCTTAATTAATAAAAGTTTCATTTTGGTCCCTTAAAAACTATAATTCAAGCACTTAGTAATCAGAAGTATAGAGAATTTAAAGAAGAGTTTTCTGATGTTGGTTTGATTACTGGTGATGTTACAATTGATCCCAATGCCTTTTGCTAGGTATGCTACTAACCTAACCTTTTTACTATTTACTCCTTTACTGTTTTAAATGTCGTTTTTGGAGAATGAATTTGTTCTTACATTGGCTTCATGTTAGACCCTGATCTCTCTAATCAAAACATTAACTCACAAGAATGAAAATTTGATTGTGAGTTTATGTTTTTATAAGGTTGAACTTCAGTTTTTTCTGGGTTTATGGGTATGTTTTTGATGAAGGTCTATGAAGATGATGAAGAAGAGAGGAGGAGGAAGAAGAAGAAGAAGAAAAGGAAAAAAGATTAAGTGTTGATGTTCACTTTAAGATACTACAGACATGATTCAATGGTCTTTTTAAAATTAACGAGAGGGATTAAATTGACTAACAGAAGCACATTTAAGGGACTAAAACGAAACTTTTATTAATTAAGGGACCAAAATGAAACTTGGGACCAAATATGCAATTAAGCCAATAATTATTTAAATGGATGTTCACAATAATAGAATTACCATACCTCTTTCAGTGAATGGTTTATGTCTTTTTTAGCTATTATCTCCTTCATCATAGGACAATTACTTATTTCAAGGTGTTTGAGGTTGATAAAACTCTCAACCAAAGTAGAAGGGAATAAATACTTCAATCCACCGCAATTATCCACAATCAAGCAAGTCAAGTTTCCCATAGATTGATGATTGTCTTCCCAAATGTTATTCAAATTTGGAAGTGATCTCAATTGAAGGGTATCCAAATTAGGAAATGCAACCTGCATAAAAACAACAAATTAAGAGAAATCATTGTTCAAGGCTTATATATGGTGACTTTAATGATAAGCCTTACACGCAGACACACACATATATATAACAAGCAAAATATATAATAAGCAAAAACAAAATGGATTATAAGCAAAAGTTAACTACTTTCAGAATATTTAATTTTATTGTTTCTATTATAATCTTCATCTAATTCAAGGACATTTCATGTAGTTTTTCTTTTACTAAACACTTAATGTAGTTAGTTGAGTAAGTTTTCCACTAAATATAAAAAATGACGCTTTAGTAAATTTAAATTATGTTTTACAAAAAATCTAGAAAACTAATTTCACTTAACTAAATTTTTTACTCACCGTAAAAGTAGTATTTTTTTTTCTTCTAATAGTTACCGGAGGAAATATATCTTTGGAGATGCACTACAGTTTACGCGTTCCAAAAATTTTACATGCTTTTTTGACATTTAATAATGTTGGGTCCATAATCAATCAAAACGAGGTAAAAAAGGTTCAAATAGTTTTAATGATTGATGTGAAATTAGAGAAACCCATGGAGAGAATATGAGAGGTGATGAGCAATATTCTTCACCACAGTCTAAGAATTGATAATCAGTTTGTACACATCACAAAATAAAAATTATATCATTTATATCTAGAGTAGCTTAACAACAAAATAACATACCTGAGCACTGAAAAATGGTGCAGAAGCATAAGGCTCTAAACCATGACACTTTTGCTTACTTCTGGAATGCGTCAAATAATATGAGATGAAATTATCAAGTGTCTCCTAATGTTCTAAAGTCAAAGAACGGAATAGAAGAAACTCAATTTTTTCATCAGTGATATCATTATTTGCACCTGAATTGTTGTCTTCGAACACTATCCCCTTCATAGAATTGCACCGACAAACTTCAATCTCAGAAATGTGGGAAAGTTTTTTAACCACTGCATATGAGAATAGATATTTTAATCGGAGACAATTTTTGACTTTGATAACACTGAGATTTCCAAAAGAAGTAGTTGAAGGTTGACCGTGACATATATGCTCCAAGTTTTTAAGACTCTGAAGTACTAGTGTTTCCAAGATGGGAAAGGACACATGGATTTGATTCCTCTGATATTTAGAGTCAACGATGTGCTTCATATTTGCATTATTTTGAACGTGGAGATGTTTCAGAAATGGAAATCCTTCCCCATTTAGTTGGTAAAGCACATTTTGAATTCCATCTACATCATCCAAGTACAAATTCTCAACATGTTTAATCAAAGCTTTAATTCCGTGCTGCAAATGAATGTTTGTATCAAGTTTGAGCATCAATGTTTTTAAGGTTCCATCCTTAATGTTAGACCATTCCCATGCATCTCCAATAGCAATTTTATATCTTTCAAGCTTCTCAAACACTAATTGCAAGTCCATTGGCAACATCCCACTCTCGCGAATTTGTAATTCTAGAGTTGTCAAGTTGGGTAGCTTTTGAAGCTCAGCAATGCTAGCATTTTCATTTTGAACCGTCGAATTCATATCTTCCCAATTAATAGAGGTATTTCCCATGTACAACTCCTCCAATTTAGTCAAGCTTGAGATGATGTTGGGTGGGACTACTTCTATTCCTGCATGGCTCAAATCAAGCATTCTCAGTTTACTCAACTTCCCTATTTCTCTTGGCAACTTGACCATTGAAGATTTCCAAAGGCCAAGAACTTCTAAATTCTACAAAGCTTCTATTGCATCTATATTTTCCAAAATGCAAAAATCCAAACACAATGTTTGAAGGTCTGTTAGTAACCGAAACGATGTGGGTAATGATGACAAGTTCAATGAATTTAAATTTAGCACAGTAAGGCTTCTCATACCCTCAAAAAAAGTATCGGGGATTTCTAAAGATTGATTCTTATTCCACAAATAGAAAAGCTTAATATTTGGACAATCAATCGTTCGAGGAAGCTCGTGGATATAACACCTATCTAGAACGATCTGCGTGCACCTTTTCAAAAAATCCTTGGTTGGCCATTCCTCATCAAATTGCTTTCTTAGAAAGACATGTTTGTCCCTACGTGCAATGGAGATAGCAAAATCACGAACAAAGTCATGCATTTGGATATATCCGTCTGTTTTAACTTCAATCAAAAGACAAGTTGCCTCCAAAGATTTGATTATTGTGTAAAGTCTGTTTCTTGCATCATCCATGACATCATTATGCTTTAATATGTCCAAACCCATTGCAACTTTGAGAAAGTTCTGTATTTCATTACCTATCAGTAATGCAAAAAGCAAGAAGAGAGCCCTCATTTCATGAAGGGAGTTTTATGTTCATTTCTTTTATGAGAAGACAAAAAGGAAATTAGAAGGAATAGTAACGGATTTGAAAAAGGAATTTGAACATGAGAGAAGATAATGGAAAAAAAAATAATTATTGTGCATTATGTTTGTGAGAGTATAAAGTAATGTCAGTTGTTGGTGATTTTATGGATTTGCTAAACGAGTTGGAGATTTTTGAGTAATTATTTTACCAAAAAAATTGATTAAGTTAAAAAATGTCACCTAATTTTAAATGTCTAATAAATACGTATTTTGTGAACTTAACGTAACACATCTGCAATTTTCCATTGCCACTTGCCGCAAAAGTCAAAAAGTGAATGAATTTGAATTAATAGAGGTTCAATGAAAAAATTCAGATGAAAGACAATGACATCTAAAAACTAAATTTTAAGATAAAAAAAGTAAACGAACGACATCAAAAAATTAAAAAACAATTTATTTGTGACTTTCAGGGGATTATACATCGAGTTTGATCATCACATTAAACAAAGAGAATTCATACAAGTGAGTTTGATACCACATCTTCACCCTAAACCTTAATAAATTAGGTATATGGGTCATATCACTTACTCCCTCCGTCCCAAATTATAAGCAAAAAAAAAACACTTATTAAAAAAACTTAAACATAAGAATTTGAAGTATAGTTTTTTGTGTTTTCTTTGAAAAAAGTTTCATAGAAAGATGTAAAAACAATTTTCATTGGCTATTGGTTATGAAAAAAATGAAAGAGAGAGAAAATTGAATGTAA
>Ga0099826_10002028_pt1 | contig 12768 bp, 6 predicted proteins | sample Mtrugardesep15_FD_76830 | JGI IMG/M metagenome (GOLD analysis project Ga0099826, IMG submission 76830) | Root nodule microbial communities of legume samples collected from California, USA - M. trunc garden sep15 | ecosystem: Host-associated > Plants > Roots > Nodule | place: USA: California...
GACTAAAAAAGAAAATTGAAGCAAATGAAGGTAATCATCTAGCACTCTGCACATGTCCATGCATCTCACGTCCTGCATTTAACTTTTGAGCCTATTTACGTATTTGTTGTCATCTCCAGCAAAGAAGATCATCTCCTTGTCTCCCCAACCGCCAAAAAAAATGCTAGCATTTCTTTTATTGAGAAAGCCTAGAAAACTTCACGGTAGGTATTTGTTTAGCAGAAGGCGTGAAACCCTGACAAGTAATATTAGGGACATTATTAGAACCCAAAGACACTATTCATGTGCTATTGATTTATCACAAAATATCTAGAACTAAGGTTCAAACTATGGTGTAATTTGATCCATGTAGCCGCCTCACTTAGTGGGATAAGGCTTGGTTGTTGCTATTGCTGTTGTTGTTTTTGTTGTAAGGTTCAAATTATATTCATGATTGAAAAGCTAATACAAAGTGTGGAAAGCCGATGTATGCTTTTATCCAGGTTGTATTGCACAAGTGAGCACAACTCTATTAGTTGTATCAGATAGCTCACTACTTAGCTCATCAAATGGTGGGTTTCTGATTAGCAGCTTACCTATGTTATTTTTGTTTTTAGGAATATCAATTTGCACCAGAAGATGAGGGGATCTCCATAGAAATTTTCTCATCCACGGCACGGGTAGGATGAGACAGAGAAAAATATCCCCCCAAAGGCATTTATGAGACGGGGGATACGTTCCTGCCCTTCAAGGTCCCCATCCTCGGAAAGATTATAGGGATACCATTTTACATATTAATAGCTCCCTCTACATTGACACCCCTAGTAGTTTCCTTACACTAAGCTCTCATCATGTTTTAATTTCAGTTACCCAGTTAGGAGCTTTTAGTTTTCTTTTGTAACTAACAATTGCAACTAATCATGAATTTTCTCTTCCAAGTTTGCATAGAAGAGAATACTAAAACAGTAGTCCAAAACACTTTCTCTGACACGTTAACTCTTTGAAATTCTTTCTCTCTTGTTGCATTTTCTATTGCATTACAATCTACAATACTATCTTTCAGGAAAATAAAAAGGAATCGAAAAATCATATTCTTGAAGTTGTAGTGCAATAGAAAACTTACATAAAGAATCATTTGGAAAGTTCTTATGTACTACTTTCTTCTGATAAAAGAAGAAAAAGTGTCCCCTCCCTATAATAACAAATAATGGCAACAAGATAATAATTAAAATCAGTAGGATAAGAAGAAAATTGTGTAATAAAAAACGGCATGCAAATATCATCATAGGAATGAGAAATAGGGATGAAGCCAAAAACAATCTAATGTATGTACCACGAATCCATCTTCTATTCATTGCAAAATTATCTAAATCAACCCAGTTTATTCGTAACGAACATACACAGTCCCTGAAACAGGATTACTTGAATTATAATTTGATCTAAACCCTTGGGAAACCAGTTTGATGGTTATTTATTTGTTTGTGTATCTAAATCTATATCTATATAAATATTTACACCTACTAGTTCAAGTTTAAATTTCTATTTAAAGTTTTATCAAAAAACGTGTGAAAATAAAGAGTAAACTCATAGTACCTAAATAAGATATGCATAACATTATGGAAATCTACCTAAGGCAATTTCAGAAAATCTCCAGTATCTCAATAAAATAGATAGTTGGAATCGAAAGATGCAACAGATATACTGAAGATAAATTCTTGATTCTTCCCATTTTCATTGGCCAAATCAATTTTGTTTTTTCTGTATCTTGCCATTTTCATAGTTAACATAAACTACTAATACAGATTTACCTTCAACTTAAAAATGCAAATGAGAAAGGCTGAAAAAGTGAAGAGAAGAAAATGCAAGTAAAGACCTTTTTAACTTTTTTTTATAAATTTCAGTCTTTTAGATGTCTTAATAAACTAGAAGAAATTTGAATGACTTGAAACTAGCTAAAGTGGTTTTATTAGTTAAGAAAGTAATTGCAAAAATTACTGAAGAGTCAAGGCAATTAGGGGAAGAACAGAAACAAAAAGTAAAAAGTGTCTCAAGGTTACAATATTGAAAGCCATTTACTTTTCAAAATTCAAAAAATAAAACAATAGAAACCAAAGAAAATCAGTTCTTCGTAGAGGTTATGGTATGGGTACCTTTCTAATGAAGAGATACGATTATTTTTGGGACATGACGAATTTTGAGCCAAGTTTCACATGTTTGAGGCTGGCATTCTTCAACCAAGAGGGGACATCCAATGATTTCTAAGGTCTGTAAGTTGGTTAGACTGGGCATTCCTTCGGGCAGTGATACCAAATTTATGCAATCATACATCCTGAGATGCTGAAGCGATGAGAGGTTGCATATCCAATCAGGCAATGCCTCTAGGTCTTCACAATTATGAAAAGCAATTATTTGTAGAGAAGGAAGATACTTGAGGTCATCCTTAAACCAGATTTCGATTTCCTGAAGTGTTTGACTTGAAAACCAATTAATTTGAAGAAGCTGGAGAGAAGTAAGATTTTGCATCCAATCCTTTGGGATTTTTTTCACATTCAGGCTCACTCCATCAACGTGCAAGGATTTGAGCATAGAAAGAGGACGGAAGTCATTAGAACTTTCTAATGCTACTGTATTCAGTGTTGCAACCAATGTTTCAACACTACTATCATACAATTCCAATCCGTTCTCAAGATTTGGAAATGTAGGCATGAAAGTCAACATCAGACATCCTATGATTGATAATTGAGAAAGACGAGGAAAAGGTAGCAACGAGAGATTTTGTGAACAGTTAGTGTTATTGAAAGTATCTCCCATCTTCCATCCCTTCAACTTGTAACAAAACTGCAAAGAGAGGCTCTCCAAAGACGGAAAGATTGCTGAAGTAAAATCTGGTTCATAATATATGTACTCGAGTTCTTCAAGGAAACTTATATGAAGCGACTTAAGGAATGGGAGACGCTCCAGCGGTGGGAGATATTGAAGATTTCCACACAAAAAGAAAGAAATTTCAACAATATTTGTGAGTGATGAAAGCCAGTTTGAGAAAACCATCCCCTCGTATGTCCAAATGCTCAAGTTTACAAACCCAAACGGTGTCTCGTCTCTGGAGGCTTCCCAATCAGAGATTTGAAGGTGTCTCAAATTGATTAATTTTGATACAATGTTTGTAGAAAACTCCACCTTTTCATTAGGTGTCAATATTAGTGTTTGTAAGGAAACAAGACTGCTAATGGATTTGTAAAGACTTCCCAATCCTCTGCAGTGTGATAAATTAAGATACCTTAAATGTTTTAAGTTTCCAATTGAACCAGACAACTCACTTAAAGAACAATATGAGAGCTTCAAAACACGTAGGTGTTTGAAATTTAAAATAACTGACATTTCATCCCCATTCAATTCCTCCTCCTCATCAGAAGACAGCAAAATCAAAGTTTGCAACCTGCTTGCATCTAATGAGCCCAACAAATGAACTGCATTGGGTTCCAATGATACATGCAAGGGTCTTTGTACACATCTTTTTGCCTCATGGTCCATGTAACAACAGTCATTGCCAGCCACTTGCGTTGCAAGATCATGCATTAAATCATGCATTTTGAAGCTAACTATGTCCCCATCTTCACCCACTTTTGCATCTTGGAAAAATGACTTCATCAAGAAAATCTTCACAAATTCGTTACCAACATCTTCCATGAGTTGTTTTTCATCTGAGCATTCAAGATAACCCTGTGCCATCCAAAGTTGAATCAATAGATCCTTCTTGATTTCCCAATCCTTAGGAAATAAAGAGCTATAAGCAAAACATTGTCTCAACCGAAGCGACAAACTTTGGTAACTCAATTTCAGGATCGACATGATGTTTTTTTCATCTTTGCATAATTCCCAAAAGTCGCCTTGTAAGACATCAATCCATTCCCTTTCTTCACTTTTACTCTGTAATAGGCCTCCCACTGTTCTAATTGCTAGTGGAACACCCATGCACTTTTCTGCTATTTTTTTACCGATTGATTCAAGTCTTTGATTCACTCCACTGGTTTCATACCCAAATGTGATTTTCTTTAACATATTCCAAGATACATCTAGAGGTAAACCATTCAAAACATAGAAGTTGCTTGCTTCCGGTCTCTCTGACACAATTTTACTACGAGTTGTCATTAAAACCTTGCTACCTTCAGCACCACACATCAAATAAGTTCTCAACTGAGTCCATTTTTTATGACTAACATCGCAAATGTCATCCAAGACTAACAAGTATCTTTCAACGGTTAAATTCTCACAAAGTGTATTTTGTATGTAATCAAATGATAACTTATCATCAATTTTGCTATTGATTAATGACTCCAACATCTTCTTCAAAATAGACTTGACATCAAAGTTATTAGATACACATACCCACATCTTCTTTTCAAAATGGTTTTGCACTTCCACATCATTATATATGAACTGAGCAAGAGTCGTCTTGCCTATACCTCCAATACCTACAATAGCAATTGACGAGATATTTCCATGTGGTTGCTTCAAAAGATCAATAATCTCCTTTTTATCATCTTCTCTACCAGTGATATCAGATTCCAACAAAAAATAAATAGGTTTTCTCCTTAAACTGTCAGTTTGCTTAACCACCACAGCATTTGGGCTTGATTTTAACTTAGCCATTTCTTCTAGCAGATCATCAAACATTTTTTGTATTTTTTCAATTCCAGGAGCCATTTTTTGGTGTTGAAAATTATGGCTTGAAGAACACGAATGAACCCATGTCACTTGGTTCTTATCACCTGCATCCACTTTGTATATCATACCATCAATAATAAACTCATCTAGCAAGTCATCTGCAAGATGAAGCACATTATTGAGCCTTGTTATCCAAGTTTGTTCATGTTTCTCCTGGGAATCAAGGAGCATAACTCTTACACACTCAACGGAGTTCTTAAGCCTTTCCAACTCATCCACAACACCATAAATCCGTCCATGTTCACGAATGGCTGCAGAAGCCAACCTATTAAAACCAAAAATTTAGTGCACTAATTAATTGTTTTCATTTTGACACTTTTCTTCTATTTATAGAAGATATTGAGAAATACATGTATATGCTATATATGATAGGTATGATACTTATTATAAAAAAAGAAAATTTATTTACCTGTTAAAGAGGCTTTCAACAACATCATATGGAATTTGCTTGGCCATCCTACAAAGAGAGCAGAGAAGACAAAGTGAGGTGGCGTCTAATATTGGGAAGTGGCAAGCTTCACTAAACATTGGAAAGGCTTGTTTTCATAATTGAAATATATACACCCTCTGGTCATTATTATAAACAAAAAACCATTTTTTAGTTTTATTGAATAAGTGATGTATCAGGTCAATATAAGAGACCCGATACATCAATTATTTAATGAATCTAAAAAGTGATTTGTTGCTAATAACAGTGACCGGAGGGTGTGTGTGTGTGCGTGTGCGTGTGTATGAATCAGGATCCATTAACACCAAATCTCAACCGTCTACAATTTATAATCAAAGGCTAATCTTAATTTTCTAAAGCAACCCACAGGAGTACCGAGCAACCAAACTTTTGATCGCATGCTTTTATTGTTTTTAGTTAATAAAATTCAACTTGAAAGCATCATCACACATGCTAGTTTTTCTGCATCATCTTCATTTCCTGTTTGTGAATCTAGGGCTATTCTGGATAGATTTGCTTCCATTGGTGGGATTTTAGGAGTGAGAATTGATTTTAGGTATTTCGACCATCATGGAATAATTAAAATACTCAATAAAATCAAGTGCATATCTGAATCCATCAAATTTATAATTTAATAAAATAGAAAACCCCTTTAAATCAAATTGAGTTGGCAGTCAATTCTCTGGTCTACATAAAAATCTGAGAGTCGTTACTTTGTTGGGTAAGAATTGAATAAGGGGTGGCTATGTAATTTGAGAATGGCGAGAAGAAACAAGATCTCACAGAATAACATAATTAATAAAGAGCAAGATTCAGTACACCAAAAAAGTTGGAAATTTCTTGAGACCTTTAGATGAGAATTATGAGCCTTTATCAAACTTAAATGGAGGGTTGAGATTTGTTGTTGTCTCAACTGATCCTGACTATATATATACAGAGCAAGGATTAATGACATATATCTATAACCTGTATTTAAGTTTTTAGCTTTTACACACAATTGTTTATATTTACAAAAAGGGTCTTCATGAAATAAAATGTTAAAAATGAAACATTCCAAAAATAAAGGCCAAATGAGATAGATTTAATTTTAATGAAAATGAAATATTTTCATTCAAACCATCAATTCTCCTAAATCAATTTTAAAATACTACTATAAAATGGAAAAGAATTTTTAACCTTATGTTGATATCAACATCATTCACCAAAGCCCCTTTGTCATCAGCATCTTCAGATTGATTCAGAATTTCATTGTGTCTTTTACTTGCTTCATCTATATCCCTTTGATTATCACATCCATAAGATGGACCACCTTTGGACTTGGCATCGACATCATTATTCAAAATATCTTTCTCATCAGCATCATGTTCTGTAGTAATTGACTGGTCATATATTAGATAGACAGCTGTCTCCTTAACAATCAACCCATGCCCCAAAGCTACAAATATCTCCACATTGTCACCAGCTCCTAAATTTGATGTTACGTTCTTCCAATCTTCATCATTAAAGGACATTATTGTATCTCGCTTGTAAATGTGAACAGTGAATTTTGTATAATTAATTATGAAAACACTAGCGAGACATTCAGTTGCCATGTTTTCAGATGCTGATGAGTAAACAACACATAGAGTTATTCCCTTCATGCAGCAAACACTATCCTCGGGCACTTGAAAATGTACTGAAGGTCCTTCACCAGTGTATGCTAACCAAGAGGGATAATTGTCCCCCGGAAGGACAAATTCACCAGAACCATTGGTTGCTAGTCCCTGTATCATGAGCATATACTAACTTAATTATGTGATTCTACTATTCTGATGGAGTTTTTGTGAATGTCAATCCAAATTCCAAAAGGTTAATATCTTTAAGAAAATAACAGGGTACTACATAAAGAAAAATATAAACTAAGAATATAAAATAATATCTTGATATTATGTTGGAGTATATTTAATCTTCGAATATATCTTTGATATTATATTAAAGTATCTTAGTTCATGATGTTCTAGGATCAGTTTGTAACCCTAAAATATCTAATAGGATTAGTTTCATATTTATTAGTTATTACTTATTATCATGACTTGTTTTCAGATTTATGTATATATTCAGGATCAGGAGTCTTGAATCCCTAAAAATAGGGATTAGTGTCTGGTCTTTTTATTAAGTCAAGTTAGCATCAACAATTTTCAAAGTTCTTGTTATTTTTCTCTTCCTTTTATCTGAACCCATAACTTCAATATGGTATCTAGAGCCTGGTTAAATCCTCCGCGACCTTTCTCTTCACTATTCCACTGCCGAGTTTACAAATCTTTGGGAATATAGCAATAGTTGTATTCAGAATATACTTTACCAAATCATCTTCTCTTCCTTCTTTGTTTCACCTGGTTGTCTCCTGTCTATGCCATGTCATCCTTTTCTCTAGCAAGTTTTCAGGTTTTTCGGCTCCCGAGCTGCAGTCACCTTCGACAACCAGTCGCTGTCAGATCTGGCAACAATCACAGCCGCCTGCTAGGGTCTGTCGTCGTGCTGAATCACTTTCTGATGACATTTTCCAATGAAACCACCGTCCACCACAATGTAGATTGTGGTGAGCCGATATGCCTAGTCCCAGAATCTCACACCAAGTGCATAGCTAATGCACCGTCACGTGCTAATCTCAGTCGCAGCAATTTTCAAATCCAGCTGCCACTTCAGCCTTGCATGGCGGCTTATGAAGCGATGTTTCCAGATGATTCTTTCTGTGTTGGCATCGCCTCTTTCCCCTCTGCTGGGATATGTTTTTGTTTGGCTATGGTTGACTCAGAGACACGACTTACTGTTGTTACAATTGCATTGCTTCCTATTCTTATGTGCTTGTTATACAATTCTTTTCTCACTATTGAATCATATCACTATATCCGTGGCTTATATTCCCACTAACGATCATTCCGTGGTGACTTTTTTCCCACAAATGAATCATATAAGTGGTTATTTATTTTCCTGTTGATGGTGACTTTGTTGGCTATGACTCACGCTAGCCCAACACTTCGTCCCAATGCACTAACATCAGACTTCCTCCTTTTATATAAAACCCAAAACTTCAACAAGGTCACTGCCCATTTTCTCATGTGGGTCCACTCGCCTTTCATATCCTCTTTATGATCCCCACTTAGAGAAAAGTTTGACCAACTATATTCATAAGATTGATCTATAATAATTACATCATTCAAAACCTACATGGGTTTTATCATATAAGACTCAAAAAATGGGGGCATCATCTATTATAGCTGCAAAGCATTATTTGTAGTGTGCACTTTATTTCCTACAGGCTCTACCACACAGTCTTATGCTTCAATTGCTGATTCTTCAGACATTTGGCCTGTTTTCCTTAGTCATTCCAGCTCACGCATCGTCCATCTATTGCATTCTAAAGCTGATTTGGGTTTTAGTATCTCGACAGCAAGTATTTTCTAATTTTTATTGTAGTTCTTGAATATTTTTTGAAAGCACTGCAGCAGTTCAATTTCTTCTAGTCATTGTACTAAAGACAATTTGAAATTGATTCATGGTGATCTTTGGATCTCCATCACTGTTTCATTTTTTTCTTTTCTATTTTCACTTGTTATATCCTTTATTGGTTTGTCCGATTTTATGTGATAGGTGATAAACTCCAAGGTTTTCCTTGCCTTCAACAGTTTAAATCACATGTTGATTGACAAATTAATCATTTCTCTATTGAGGTATTATTTTTTCATAACCCTGTATATTCTATTCTATTACCGCTGAGTATACTTTGTAGATTTCCATTGTCTTTCCTGCTCAAAAACTCGTAGCTTTCACAATAACAAATGTAATAGTTTTTCTTTGTATACAATTCCTTCTACAGTTCCATTGTCTTATTGTTCTATGTGAATGGAGCTTTATTTTATTAACTGTGTCTGCCAACACATTAATCAAAAACTTAAGAGACACCCATAATATTTTTCTTCTTTTATGCATTCTCTTTAAAACATTAGGAACTATACAGCTGACAGTTACCTTGTTTGCATTGCTTCACATAGTTGATTCTAGCAAGTAAACCATTTCTTCCTAAATATAAAATAGTAACGGCATAGTAACATTCAACTCGGGTTCCTACTAATAATGAGAGTAGAGGAATAAGTGAACCACAAATATTAACAGTTTAATGATTCACTAGTTATAACGAACAATCTAGCATTTTAGTTCTTGTGATATAGAAGTTATAATATATACTATAACACTAAAAAAAGTTTTATAAGCTGACACCTAATCTAAAAAATTGACAAGGCACAATTATTGAGAAGTAAAGCATTGATGTGCATATGCTACATTATGTGGCGCTTTAGATTTAACATATTATAATAGATAAAGGTAAGAAAAGCCAAGGGGGAAGGGAAGGAACCTGTGATATGCTCTTGTTAAGAGTATCGATGACAATGTGGAAACTTCCCATTCCAATCAAAAGTGATCTCAAGGAAAGATTAGAGATTTGTGACGCATGTAATGTTTCAACCTTGGTAAACCTAACATCATATTGATCATCAAGAATTCTTTGTAATTCTTGAGTAAGTTGAATCTTTGAGCGGAATTGTACCCCAATAGTTCTTAGTCCTAAGAGGCTGCTAACCATTGGTGATAGAAAGCCCAAGTTATTTTTATGTACATTGATAGAAGCTAGACCATATGAAATGTTCCAAAATGGGGAAATATGGGGTGGAGAATTCAAGGTTGGTGACATCCAAGATGAAATGAGAGAAGGAAAAACATCACGTGAAAATCCTTCATATCCACATAGGGATATATAACTGATGCTTTTTGATCTTACCATTGAAAAAGGCACTATTGTAACAGTTGTATTATCTGCAATCAATGTTTTCAAGGATTCCATCTGCTCTATGTCTTCTTCCAACTTGTCAATCATCAAACAACCAGAAAGGATGAGAGTTTGCAAAGATTTCAGTTGATAGATTTTCTTTGGGAGATTGCAGAGACCTACACAGTCCGTCAAATTTATCAGAAGAAGATTTTTGAGATCTCCAATGGAAGGGTGTATTTCGGACAAACATGGGCAATCCTTCATAGTGAGCTTTTCAAGATTTGGCAATTTTGAAAAGTCCGGGGCACTTTTCAAGTATCTTGAATGACTGAGATTGAGAATTTTTAGATTCACCAGCACCTGCAAGAAAATAAATGTTTAAAAAATTGAGAAAAATGGAAAATGAAATGGTGGCAACAACTATAATTGTGATCAACTTTTACTTCAAAAAATTAAATGTTGATATTATACCTTGGTTTCATTCCATACTTGTTTAATATTGCTGTGTTTTAAGTCGATAACAACTAGATTTCCTTGATGGAAGTCATCAGGTATATAGTTGAAGTTAAATCCTTTCCAATGGATCCATCTCAGTTCTTTAGAAAGGTTCCCATAATCTCCAGTCAGGTCAACGCAATCAAGTTGTAGAAGTCTGAGTTTCTTCATCTCCTTGAAAGAATCAGTACTGAAGCAAACACTTCCAATTCTTTGCGACTTCAAAACCAATCCCTCAACAGTTTTTGTTCCCTACATGTGAGGAAAAAAATAAAAGTAATGGGAAACCTTTTTCTTTTGCTAGAAACAATGTGATGTCTGAAGTTGCAGCCTAAGCACACTTGTAAGGAACATGACAATGCAAAACAATTCAGAAACAAATAGAGTCTTGTGATATTGAAAAGATGATGGAGAGTGATTAAAGTTCTTACAGAATTTGTGGTCAAAATATCATGTACATCCTCATGAAACCACAATCGACTGCGCTTCCCTGATTCTTTTGCTGAACTTTCACGAACAATTTCTCTTCCCATGTCTCTTATTAAATCATGCATTTCAAGCTTGTTATAATTGTCAACTTTTAGGAGGCTCCGCTCTACGAGGACCGTTATTCCAATGCCAGCATGAAGTCCACAGCCATTTAGTATCTCTGTAACATAGGTTTTGTCCTTGCCAATAAAGAAACAACATATGTCAAGAAATATATCCTTTTCCATATCATTATTTAACCCATCATAGCTAATTCTCAGTTTTTCTTGGATTTGAGCATTGGGAATTTTCTTTAGTGTTGAGAGTACACTTTTCCATTCTTGTTCTGTCCTCTCATAGAAGCAAGAACCAAGGACTTCAAGAGCCAGTGGTAATCCTCTGCAATAAGCAACTACATCCCTTGAGAGTTCATGGAAGCCTTTGATTGGATTACATTGTCCAAAAGCATGCCAACAGAAAAGCTCAAGGGACTCACTTTCGTCCATTTCTTCCATTATATACACATAATCAACCTTTAATAATTTAAGTATACGTACATCTCTTGATGTAACAATTAATACACTTCCCCGACCAAACAATTTAGAATTTCCGCATAGCGATTTTAACTGTTCAAGTGTGGTCACATCATCAAGTACAATGAGTACCCTTTCCCTGTTAAATCTTTTCTTGATCTCAGTTGTCGCAAATGCAGTGCTATGTATCTTCTCCTTTGTGCTCAGGATATCTGAAAGAAGTTGTTGCTGTAAATGAACAATCCCACTATTTTCCTTTTCACAAACTTCTCCGATATTTTCAATAAAACTTGCATTCATAAATTTGAAATGAATTTGATTGAAGATGGCTTTGGCTGTGGTTGTTTTACCCGACCCACCCATTCCCCATATCCCTATCAAGGAAACTTTGCTTGATTGAAATTTAATAGACTGAATCACTTGTTGGGCACGGGTTTCCAACCCAACTGGAAATTCGGTAATAGACAATGATCGGATGTTCAGATTTTTCAAAACTTCCTCAACAATTTCAGAAATTAGTTGAGCTTCATTCCTAGAATGATAGTAATAAGTATAAAACGCAGAGTTAGCATATATTGGGAAAGGCTACAAGGTAAAAATAAAAATTTATGTTATGGAAAATAAAATAAATAAAAAAGGCATAAATGCATTTTTCCCCAACTTTTAAAAAGTTGCGATTTTGTTCTCTCAACAAACAAAAAAATAGTAATTTTAACCCCTAATTTTACAAGAGTTTGTCTAACATGTGCGATATGTTAAAGCAACTAATAATAGTAATTTTTTATTGAAAAACAACAATAATTTTCCTTCAAAAAAAACAATAATTTGTTAAAAAGCTACATGTTTAATATAAAATGAACAAGTTTCAAGACAAAGTTACTATTTTAAACTTTTTGCACATAAACCCATTTTACAAAACCTTGCAAAAATACGGAGAATACGTCTAAACACCAGAGGGCAACAAAATTGCCCTTACTTTTATAAAAAAATAGCAGTTTTGCCCCTCGTGTTTTTGGACATGTGGCATCTTCTCGGTATGTTTGCAACCAGGGGCGATTGCTTTCATGTTAGAGGGGTATCTATGGCTACCCCAAAGAAAATAAAATATTGAATGAGTAGGTATATTTTTATATTAAGTTACCTCTAATAATATATATTTGTCTACCCCAAGTTTGATTTTAGATGGAATAATTTTTTTTTTCTTTTCGACTTTACTTACTTTTCAATCGAACTACGAATTACTTGATTCCGTCTTCTAAGAACCGAAGGATGAACATAAAAAAATATACATATTCTTTTGAATGAGAATGAAA
>Ga0099826_10002029_pt1 | contig 12767 bp, 7 predicted proteins | sample Mtrugardesep15_FD_76830 | JGI IMG/M metagenome (GOLD analysis project Ga0099826, IMG submission 76830) | Root nodule microbial communities of legume samples collected from California, USA - M. trunc garden sep15 | ecosystem: Host-associated > Plants > Roots > Nodule | place: USA: California...
AAAAAAAAAAAAAAAAAACAGTGCCTTATCATGGTCTACCATCATATACTATTTCATAAGTTAGTTAATCATGCTAGTTTTCATAAGAGAAGCTACAGTTAATTCTGCCCTACCATGCTAATTTTAATCATAAAATAAATTATTTTAATTGGTAATAAAAAATTGTGTTTCTCTTTGTTGCAGCAGCATTGAAAGTGGACATTTTGTTAAAAGAAAAAAACGGAAGTTTCTGCTAGACAGTTCATATGATGTAAAGCTTTATGTTTTCTGATGAGCGCTGTCCTGTTGCATGTATGATTCCAGTTCATTTGCACTATATATAACCACTACTATATTTTGAGGTTGATGTTTTTTGACAAAAATATTTTGAGGTTGATGAAAAGCAGAAAGTCTATTGCAATATTTTATTCACATGTTGTTCGGTTTTTATTACCCAAAAAAGCCAATGGGCCATACAAATTAGGGTATAATAAATGTTTTTTTTTTTTTTAAAATTAAATTAATCTACTCAAATTAACATCGAGAATAATTGAATATATGATCTAGAGGAGCACACCAAATCTTAAGTCAATGACACCAGGAATATACGATCTAGAGGAGCACACCAAATCTTAAGTCAATGACACCAGGTGGATCCCCTGCAGCTAAATGCATGATTAGCCTTATATATTATATTTTTCCTTCTAATCCATCATAGTTTGTAGCAATGATCATAATATTTTCTTCAATTTATCTTCTATCACTTATGCCCTTAAAACTTGTTATAAACTATAATTTTAAGATTCAAACTCAAGTTCTTTTTCTAGGAGAATCATGTTATCAATTATTTCAGTAGAGTATACGGATCCGTCTCGTATGTATCTCCATGAAGTTTATATATTTACTTCTTCTTTTCATTAGTTATCCCAATCGACCCCATGCAAAATTAGGTATGTTTAACAAATAATTTAAAGCTAGTTGGGACAACAAGATCAATTCAGCATATACAGTGATAGAAGTAGGTATTAAAAGGTGTTCTCTTACTTAGAAAACTTCCTTCATAATAGATCATAATTCATAATATGTCATGCCAATCATAACTTTCACTTTTGAAAAATAGTTTTACAATTTTATACCATAATACGATGAATCGTTTTGTCTCTCTATCAAGTTCCATCAAGGTGCTAGACTGCTAGTACAATTACACAATCTTTTTTGAGCAAAATTTACACAAAATTTAGCAAAGCTTAAAATGAAATATTTTTCAATTAATTGAAGTTGTTAAATGATGAAGAATGTGTAAAACTAGGTTCCTAAAGTAGTCACCCACCTTGCTCAAAAAAAAAAAAAAAAAGTTAGTCACCCCACCATTGATTTGTCCATTTGTCAAAGATTGGCGTGCATCGCATGGATTAATGGGCACTATGAATTTGACACGACAAAATGTGTCTCCAACTTTAGATAATTATTGACTGAAAAAAATACAAAAGGTGATAGACGGATTTTTTATGTGTTCGATTGTATGATTAGTACACTAATCCAATTGATTATCATGTTCCCCTTTTTCAAATAAAAAACTGTTGTGTGACAAGAAAATTTGTGTATACCTCAGCTGTCATCATATAACCTACCATTTGGTGGGCTTGATTGAAATCCTTACTTTTCTTGATTCAATTAGAAGAAAATTCTTTTAGGCAGTAAAGGAGAAAACGACTTTGGAGTATGTACTAGAATTTGAATTCAAACTTTGTATCCATGTCATGTAGAAATAAATTGTGTTAAGAATAATATTTTTATATGGTATGAATAACTTGTATTATACTAAGATTTGGAAAGTGTTCCTCTTCAAAGATGAAGTGCTTACTGGATTTTTATGTTTCGGAAATCTCAAATTATATTATATTAATTCAGATTAAAATGTGTCACTTATGGCATAACTTTTGTCCTAACCATGAAAGATACTTGAATATTTTGAAATCCTAATTTTTGCATACTTTATTTAGAATTTAATTACTTGGGTTCAAAAGATACTTGAATTACTCTTTTTTTTACACATTGAATTACTATTATCTTCTTTTATGTTAAAATTTACCTTAAGGAGGAAATTGTATTACACTTTAAAAAAAGTTTGGTCGTGGTTTTCTTCTGTGGTGTTCATGTGGGATATCAACCTATTCCCTAGAAGTCATTGTTCTTACCTCTCTTGCAAACGAAATTTGAAAGACCTTTGAAAGGGAATGAGATTCAGTGACTTTAAGGCGGAAAAGTCATATTAACTTTAATATAATATTGTGTTTTATAGACACAACGATGAAAGAAAAATAATAAAAAAAATTAGATAGAAAGTAATATAAGAATTACACTAAAACACACAAAATTACATTGAAGCCAACGTAATTTTTCTATCTCATCTTTTTATTAGTTTTCTTTTATTACTCTCTCTTATACTCTCTTATTTTTCCACCTTATATCCTTTGGAAGGACTTCTAGAACAATTCTAAAGCCAATGTGTCTTAAATTTGGTAGACCTTTGGAAGGGAATGAGAATCAGTGACTTTGAAAGGAAATTTTTCTTTGAAGGGATATATCCATATTAAGGCCTCCTTATTGATACTCTCTTAGACTTTTCAGCATACAAAAAGAAAATTTTGACTGCCTTTTAAGTGACTTAAAGAACAATTGAACCTGGTTGAACCATATGATTTTTAAGAAAAGCTACTTGAAATTACAAAAGGAATATTTTACGACTAAAACATCAAATTTAGCTGTAAATAGTTTTCTTATTGCCCCCAGTACTTTTCCAAATTTTATTTTATCTTTCACTGCCTAGTTGATTGATAGTAGGGATTCAAAAGTATATGCTAATATTGTGTATAACTCAATAATAGATAATTAAGTAGGTGTGCATATTCATAATTCCAATATTGGGCTCCATGTGACAGTAGGAACAAGGCTCTGTAGTACAGAACCAGATAGTTGTACATATTCAGATTGGTTAAGATATGGACAAGACTAGAAAAAACACTGGGGCAACCTGAACAAGAGAATTGCTCCTCCTTTATCTATTTTTCTCATTTCCCGTCCAATGTGAGTTAATTTCCGCTGAAAAATACACCTATGTGAGTTAACTCACGTTAAAAATACATCTGCGTGAATTAACTCACGCTGGACTATTTTGACGGGAATGAGCAAAAACATATGAGAAAAGAGCAATTACCCCAAAACAAATGAGAACAAAATTGGTGGCTTTCTCTCTCAACAAACACAAAAGTTCCTCAATAAAAACGTCAATTTCACTTCCGATCTTGACAAAATTCCTGACCGTCTCTTTTTATGTGTAAAATCCTATCGGGTTGTAACTCTCGTTCGTTTTTGTCCTGTCAAGTGAGCCATTTTAAGATGCCTATTGAGCCATCAACAAACACTCAAGACACAAACACACAGACCCACCCATCATGTGAAAATTGTCACTAAGCTTTATCAATATTGGCTTGCTTTAACCATGCACTCAACAAATAGAAACAAGAGGCGGGCCTATTGGTGACACAACAAAACAGTGAAAAAACATCCTACCAAGAATCTTTTATGGCACACGTGAGGTTCACCAAGTGCATGCACGATTTGTAAATTGTATGTTATATATGGTCCCTTAACCAATTGTCCTCATATAATACTAATCAATAATTAATTTATATAGTGCACAAATCATAGAAGCAAATTTATATGGACTACGAAACCACAAGGAATAGGTAATATAAATCAGTAGTACCTGTTAGAATGGGAGCCACCCACAGATGGCGTTTTAAATAATATTCGCAATTATAAATTTCCAGTGATGTAATTCAATATGACTGAGATAGATGCAATGATTGATTTTAATCCAGTTTTCCTCAAAGTTAATTTCTTCTGCAGGAGCAGAAGATTATGGAGATTGGTTGAAATGCAACACAATTTAAAGCAGATTATTGTTTTCTTCAATAGTTATGCCCCATGTTTCTTATATATATATATCACAGGCTGGAATGTGCTTAGAAATGGAGAGTATATACACACTTTAAGGTGGCTTGTGTATTAGGAAAATTGACAAGTACTACTACTATTATTAAACTTGGTTCACTCATCAACATTTTGACAGCACCCATATCGTGCTCAGTGTAGAAAACTGAACACTTAGATGATGTGCTTGTCCAATATCAGATTCCTGGGTTACAATTTTCTGTTGGTTCCAACACCAATATAACGAATACAAAATTTCACTATAGCAATTAGTAGATCTGCTCCACCCAAAATGGGAATGGAGTTGGCTAAGATTATGAACTAATCTATAACATGATGATCAAATTCCATGATTGTAAGTTCATTCCAAGGCAATTTTTTTTTTTTTTTACATATCTCATTATTTAAAACCATATATCACCCGTTTTGGCATCGGCTGAATCGATATAACTAAGTTTAACTATCCTTTTGTTTTTATTTTATAAAATGTATATAAGCTATCAAGTAATTCACTGCCATTATCAAGCTTGATCAAATCGGCTATCTTTGACTTTGCGTTGAATTTCACTCTCAATGTCTTTAAGAATGTCTAGGACACCAAGAATACCCAAAAGCACTAGTCCACCTGAAAAATTACCACCACCGCCTCCTCCATTACCACCGTTGCCGTCATCGTCGCGAGGTGGCAATCCAGGCCCATTGTCATCAAGTCTAATCTTTTTGTCTGCCATTCCAGGAAAATGATAGCAGATTATATTCGTGTATATAGACATGAAACATATAATTATTCAAAACACAGAAAAAAATCAATTAAGGGTGAAACAACATTTACATGTACAGAATTGCTAATTTTTGTACAAAAGGTAAATGAATAGAGTTGAGTTGTGGATTTTAATATGCCAAAGGCTATATATTATTTATTTACAAAATGTCAAGTAGTGCAATTTGTAGTAAATGTTCCAGTACTATAAAAGAAACCTCCATAAGAAACCATCAAACAAACACTTGGACGAGGAAAATAAAGCCAACAAAACTGAAACGAAACCATCCTAGGAAACAGACTACAAAACACCATCTACAGAAGGGAAAAACTAATAAGATTGTAGGTGCACAAAATATAAAAATACCATGTTCCCTTCAGTTAAGTAGACAGATTTAAAACTATTTATTTCAACCTTCTAATATCAAAATCCTTTATAAATTTACTGTTGTTGCTACTCATTTAAGTTCCTTATCTAGCTTCTTTGCATTGCAGGTATTAAGCAAGAAAACTACCTCTATCGCCTAAACCAACTATATCCCATTGAGTCACTGAGGTTGTAGTTCATACCAATCACTAGGATGCATGATTGTAAAGGAAAAGATCCAAGAAAGCCATTATTTATGCACTTCAAATGACTTCTATTTGAAAGAAACAAACATTTGAGTGTTCATACCTTAATTATCAAATATTCATATTTGTTTCTCATAAAAAACCTACATTTCGAGATTGATTTAGTTATTTCAATAAAGACACCCTGATGTATGGGAGAAGAGAGAAAAATGAAATTTATATACATAAACTATTTACTATTATGCACATGATAACTAGTATAGAAAACGGAAGAGGCCAACACATTGGAGGTGCTAAATAGTTCCAGTTTGTCCCGGTATAAAACAAACAATACAATTTAGCAATCGAACACAATATATATTTTCTCTAACAGCATTTTTTGGCATAAGTTTTTAGAGTTGGGCTTGTTACCAGGAGTAACCGAAATTGTGCGAGCATCGCGGGTTACAGTTTGGGTTGCAGCAGCAGCAGCAGCACATGCAACATTCTGTAGAAAAGGGCACCATACAAGACATCAGAATATTGTAGACCAACAAACAATTTTGGATAAGTTTTTCTATTAGTCAATGATTCACCAATAAAATCCAAAATTTCCATGATTTGGATTGAAAGTAAGGACAAGAGATCAAACAACATTTACTTCCATATTCCATCCTATAAAAAATGCCTAAAGAAAAATCAATGGAACATGCAGCGAATCAATCAACGGTCAACAAAAAAACATTAAACTTCTCCACTTAAAAAGATTCATATGTATGAGTGGTACAAGAGGCAATGAAGAAATTGGAACTAAGAAGAGACTAAAGTGGAGGATTCAGATAGAAGAGAAACAGTGTAAACAGTTAGCAGCATGTGACGGGTAAGGATCTAGATAGGAAACTGATAGGATTCAACAGAAGTCAAAGGAAAATAACAAGAATCGAACTGTTAGTTAGATTTCTATCTCTACATAATACATTACCCCTCCTAACATAGACCTTTTGCACAAAAGGTCAAATGGTCTCCTATCAGAAACAGATCTGAATGGTCACTGATCTTGGTTGCAGACTGTCTGCTTGTTGCAGTCTCTGCTAGGTATCATTTTATAATCTATTCTCCTACTCTATCTGTGTTTTTCGATCAGGTTTCTTCTATAGTAAGGAGCAATGTTGCCGATTGCGGTCAATGGCAGAGAGCCAAAATCCTGTCATACCGGACACTTTGTGGAGCCGTTATATTGGATTATGACAGAAAATCCCACCATATTGGCGGAAATTGGGCATGGTGGTGAGCCCAAAAGCCGCCACCAATATCCGCCATGGCCAATATTTGACAACACCCGTAAGGAGTTAAGCTCCCCTTGCAAGATAAAAATTATTCATCATTTAACAGTTATTTTGGAACCTTATCAACTTATCGAAAAGGACTCATTTGACATTGCAACAAAACGCTGCCAATACTTTCCAACAAGAATATCATATAGCATAAAGAAAGCAAACAATCAACACAATATAACAAATTCCAAATTAAAAAACCATACCATAGCAGCATCACATTTTAATCGAGGTGATGTACTTTGAAAAGCTGAAGTCTGATGCTCCCCTTTTTTTATGTTATATGGTAAGCTTCTCATCGCAACAATGTTCGATCTGGAATACTTAAGGCCTGCTTGAGTCCGACTTGCACTACTAACTGCATACGAGAAAATACCCAAAAAAAAATAAAAAAATATCCATGAATGATTTATATAAATTAAAATACACATTTCAAAAACCTAAGTTGCTAAAACTATCTCAACTACTGATATGTAAAAAATCTTGTACCTGGCGGTGGTATTAACAGAGGTGAAATGCCAACAATATTGTGCATTGGTGTCAACATCTTTATCATGACCAAATGTTACCTGTTAGCATAACAACGCCGATAAAACAAATTATTAGTTTCAAATGCAATGTAATCACTCCGTTCCAATCATCTACAAATTTTTCTAGATACTCTTTAGGGTGCAATTTCGGAATTGTGGCCAATTTAGGGTACAATTGCAGAATCTCGGTAAATTTAGGGTGCAATAGCACAAAAGCATTCAATTTAAAACGCAATAGTGGTATCTCGACCAATATAGAGCACAATCAAGGATTCTTTGAGAAAAGCGGTGGCGGCTATCGCTGCCGGAAAACACATCCTCGCCGCCATACAAGAGAGGAGAAGGAAAATACGAAATATTCAGATTAAAGAAAGAAGTGGACAGAAATTCTCACCGTTTCTAGCGTCCGACGAAAAACTCCGACGGCGTTTCACGGCCGGTTCGGTGGAGTGTGACGCCGGCTTGTTTCCGAAGTGATGATGATTCGAGAATGTGCTCAGAGCGACTCAAACAATGTTGAGAATGCTTTTATTTTCTGTATTTGGTGTGAATGGCGGCGATTCATGATGGGCCAGAAATGGATTGGGCTTTGAATTAAAATTAATCCTAAAATATTGCTCTTTAGGCACCCATATTTTGCTCTCAGACATCCAGGACTGACCTTGGAGTGTGCTTCTCTCAAAGACTTGGGTTCAATTCTCCTTAGTGTCAATTTCGGTGGACTAGTTTGTCCTATTACAAAAACAAAAACAAAAAATTGTTTGCTCACTCATCGGCGGCAATTAATTGTTGTTTCGTACTCATCATATATCAGATGCAAAAACAAAACGTCGACATATTCAACAAGGCTCAAACACACATAGCATAATCACTCCTCTACTCCGAGACATCAAACTCAATAAAAAAATACCCACTTAATGATATTGTCGACTTTACACTCTAAAGTAAGTTGCTCACTTTAGAGTAGTCGGTTCCATTATTGTTTGCAATTAAGAAAAGGGGTTAAGAAAGGTAGTTATAGGAAGGTATTGGTGTGTTATATTTAAATGTTGTAAAACTTGACTGAACCAATAAATAAAATTTAGAACAAAAGCCAAGTCTTTTTCTCTTTTCTCTAGAGATCCACTCCTTCTCAAATTAGAATGATTAATTCTATTTAATATCATATTGTATTATTGGTGCTTTCATTCTCGATCTCACTCCAGTAATAGAGAAATAAATTTCAACTTTTTACGACATTGAGGATAATGTCTACTGGTCGATCTTTTGTAACGATATATATTTTACCGCAAAGGGTACATCTTATTGAGAGAAATTGATGAAGGCAATTATGGTGTTGTGTGGTTGTGTGGTTGTGCTCGCCAATGGTAGCTTCGATGGATCCATTGCCACCCACAATCAAATTGGGAATTGTTTGTTGTTGACGGATTCAATATGTAATATGTAGTGATCTTTGTTTTTTCGAGGAGAATAGACAATAATTTATTACTCTATCTGTTTCAAAATATGTGTCGCTTAAGGTTCTTACACACAAATTAAAAAAGGTAATAATGATGCCAAAACACATGACAATTTTACTAAATTAGCCTTATTTACTATTTGTTTAATGTTTTGGATGTAATGTACACTCAATTAATTAGAGGACATAATTGATAGTTAAATAATAATTCTGCATTGAAAAGTGAAGTGACATTTATTTCAAACAATTTTTTTAGCTAAAACATACATATCTTAAAACGGAGGAAGTAATATTTATATATTGAAGATGGATTGAGAAAGGTAATTATAGAAAGTTAAAGGTGTGTTCTATTTAAATGTTGTCAAACTTGAACCGATAAGAAATAATTCATAACAAAAACCATGTCTATTCCCCTTTTCCATGGAGACTTATTCATTCTCGAATTTAAATAATTAACTCTATCTTTGATCATCCTGTATCAGATCTCCCAATCAAAACGAATTTCAAAATCCCACATGTTATTCTCATGTCCACTTATACTATTTGCATGTGCAAAAAGTATCACTTTTGTTCAAGATTTGGTGCTCCCCATTTACTCAAATGCAACTTTGCTCTTTCGGCCTGTAAATTGTTAACAGTCAAATTAGTAAGATAAATAAATGAGAATGCAAATACATCAATAAAACATTTGTTAAAAATGTATTTACCTCTTTGTCCCAGTCACAACGAATGGTAATCCAAGCCAATATCAAAGTTTGAATTGCTGGTCCACCACAAACTAACCCCGCCCAAAGTCCCTAATGGTTAATTAACATAACCAATTGATTTTGACAAAAAAATAACAATTAATATCACCATTATGCCAAGACAAAAATCAATTTAAAGAGGGTGTGTTTAACTCAGTTGATAGAGATATGCATAATATATGCGGGGTTGAGGTTTGAACCCCGAACACCTCACTTATTCACCTTATAAAGGTGAATTTCTAATCACTAGACTACTTAACAAGAAAAAAAAATCAAATTGAAGTGTTGCAGTTATCATAATAACATCTTTATCCCAAAACATAAATTTTGTGTTGTTTGAATGTAAAATTTCAGACATGTTATATCATCTAAAAGTACACTTTTATATATATATGTATAAGCTTTTAGATTAGATTATGGGCGAAAAAGTAAGATTACTACTCTTCTCATTCATGAAACTGTGCATTCACTACATCAACGCTAGTTAATTGCCGCTCAACATTTTCAGCAAATACGGTGCATTTTCAGCAACCACTGTGCATTTTTAAGACCGGATCAATAACTTTTTAAGTCAGTTCGACCGATTTTAAAAGTGTCTAAATACCGTTAATTACCATTGAAAATGACGAACATTACTTAACTACCGCTGATGTAATGAATGAACAATTTCATAAAGGAGATGAGTAATTTTCGAAAATTAGAACTCCAAAAAGAAATGTACACAACTTACCTGAACTCCAAATTGAAAAACAAATCCCATCAAAAACCCAAGGGGCATCCCAATAAGATAGTAGCAACCCAAGTCAATGTAGGCTACATATTTTTGCCACCCAGATCCAATAGCCACCCCTATTTGATATATTAATTAAAACATATAAAAAGATGCAATATATATTTTAGTCAAACACTCATTCCTAAAATCAAATAAATAAAAAATGGATGGTAGAAGAAGTTGGATTATATAATACCTGAGAGAACAGGTTGAACACTGTTGAGAAGAATGGTGAAGCCTAAGAGGGGTGACAACTTATTTACTTCTTCAATGACAAGTTCACTTGAAGTGAATAAATAGCCAATTTGTCTACGAAAGATCATAATCAAGAGCCAGAAGAAAACACTTATTATAATTGATGTCACCACTGCCACTGCTGAAGCAAACTTGGCTGCTTCACCATTTCCTGCTCCTAGCTCGTTTGCTACCCTTACTCTGCACATACAATGTTTTAAAAATTTAGTAGAATAAAACGGTTCAATCGGTTGAACCCTAAACGATTTTTATAAACGCGTGAAAAACCAATGTAAATAGCAGTATAGAGTATAGACGATGATAGACAATGTTTTAAAATTTGAGTTGAATAAAACGGTTCAATCAGTTGAACCTTAACCGATTTTTACAATAATTCGATTATTTTGGTGGTTTGGTCATGGTTTTGTCTTATTCGAGTAGTTTAAGACATACGAACTTTTGTTGTTGTAAATACACAAAAATAGTAGCAAAAGGGGAAAGTTAAGATGCATTGTTACCCAGTTGCAGCAAGAAATCCCAGAGGAAACATCAACTCCCATATATTTATGGTCAAGCTGCCACATCAAAGAAAGCAACAATAAAAACAATAGAAAATTCCTCTAAAAAAATAGAAAATTAGAACAAGAATAGTATCCATATGCACTATTAGATATTCTCACTTGCTTACCATATGGTTAAAGCCTCTACAAATTTCTTTGCATCATGTAGATTTCCGGTCATCAACATGAGTACTTTGTCATACCAAACCTCCAAGCTGTAAAAGAATTTCCAACAGATCATGATGAAAATACAATTGAAAAAGAGACCATATAATAATTTAATCAATTGTGTAAAGTTGCAAAAACATGAAACTATACTTGAGAGTTGAGACCCTTGACTAAATGGTAGGGCTCAATAGTTAAATGAACTTCAAATCGATCGGGAGTATCTGAACTCAAACTTTAGCTAAAATATTTATTAGTCAGATTTTATATCTTCCGATCGAATTCTGGATTATCATGACCATAAAAGGGTTAAGATAAAAAAAAATGTGTAAGTCCTTAGTTTAATAGTAGGGTTTAGAAAAACATGTCAGGAGACGCATTTTGAACAACGACACCAATATTATTTTATCTTTGTGAGTGCAATGCAATGACAATTAAGAAGTGAGAAATTGCTTATGAAAATAAAAGAAGTACCAGAGCATAACCCCAGAAGCAGCAGAGAGTTTAGCAAACTCCCAAAGACCAAAAAAAGCCTCCATAGAAAAACCAGTCCAAGTTAAGGGACAACCACCCAAAACAGCATATCCAAAAAAACCAAACACCAAAACAAGCCAAGCCATATTTCCAGAAGCAACAAGAGCAATAACACCAAGCTTAAACTTCACCGCAACCAACCAACAAAGAAAAACATGAACCAATAAAGCAACAAGAGAAACCCAACCAATGATGTTATTCTTGAGCTGACTTTGCAAGAAGAAATAAAGAGGAAAAAAGAATGCATAAGTCAAGTGAGTTGGTATTAGCCACATTGAAATCACTCCAGCTAGCTCAGATATCTCTTGTGGTTGTCCAAAAAAGTTTAAGATTGGTGTTGCAAAGATGAAAAGAGGTAAAAGGAGAATTCCTGTGATGAAAAGAACGATCCATGAACGTTGCATGTAAATTCCTAACATGTTGAATTGTTTGGCTCCAAATGCTTGTCCACATAGAGTTTCCAAGGCGCTTGACATACCCAACTGATGCAAAAACGGAATGTTATTTACTTATTAGTACCAAGCAAAATATTATTATCAAAATCATCACCAATAGAAGAAATGCATGAAAGTAAATGTACAAAATTAATATTCAAATCAACGTAACTACAATCTCTTAGTAGTATTCTATTTTTTAATTAAAGAACAGTATTAAAGTCTGCTTATTATAAATCTTTATCATCTTAGTGCTAAACTACCAATGATACTTCCTACCTATCAAATGATAATAACAACATTAAAAATATTTGTATTAATTTTTTTTTTCTTTTTGTTAAACCAAGGTATTCCCACGTGTAAATGCATAAACTAATCTATCAAGATAGTTGAAATCTATTTGAGAGGTTGACATCTCCCAAGTATACATCTTTTCACACGCATCGACCAGAAATTGAATCCTAACCAAATGGTCAAGGGACCTAAAAATTTACCCTTGTGTGCTTTGCCTGACCATGTTGGTTAAATATTTGGTTATCATTGGCCTGTGATTTTGACTTTTATATATCATCTTTTAAAATCAAACACTAAACAAATATAAAATGATTTATATTTGTGTTTTGGCATTGAGATGTGCCTAACATATGTGAAATTTAAAATCAAACACTAAACAAATTAATTAATGTGAACTTTTTATGATGTTAAAGATGAG
>Ga0099826_10002030_pt1 | contig 12766 bp, 8 predicted proteins | sample Mtrugardesep15_FD_76830 | JGI IMG/M metagenome (GOLD analysis project Ga0099826, IMG submission 76830) | Root nodule microbial communities of legume samples collected from California, USA - M. trunc garden sep15 | ecosystem: Host-associated > Plants > Roots > Nodule | place: USA: California...
AATTCAAGCATCTTATAAGGGAGGGGAGCATAATTTTTAACATAAAAAAAATATTGAGGGAGTAAAGTGTATATTTCAACTTAAGAGGGGAGGGGAGTGTAATTCAAGCATCTTTGAGGGGAGAGGAGTGTAATTTACTCAAGTTTCTATCCTTAAAACTAACACAACCACTAATTACTATAATTGCATATAACAAAAATAACATCGTGTTATATCAAATCAAATGTATTCTCATTTAAGGCCTATATTTGAATCCACCGTGGATTTATCATCCTGACTTTCCAATGCATATACATTATGAAAATTTTCATATGTACAAATATATTTACAATAAAGAATAACAAGCTCACTCCATTGAACACGTATTCATCTTAATCCATATCTTTTCCTTCTCTTTTTCCAATGTTGAGATCAGAACAGAAGTGGTGCATCATTCTCAGACAGAACTATAGCAATAACAACTTCTTTACTAATGACCACATAAGCTCCTTATAGGATTTGGATTAGGCTAAACCCATAGTTAGCAATCCTATTATCCAATCACATTGCAGGACATGAGTTTTTCTCCTCCAAGTTTAGAGTGTACAATTGTTTACTGATTAAATTAAATTGACAAATAAGAGTTTTAACATAGCAACAGTTTCAGAGGCACCTCTACAATGCAGACTAATAAATAGAAATATATTTACATCAGGTATTATGAAGTGAAGATATCCAACTTTCCACATATTTCTTGCTCTCTGCAGACAAACAAAGAAACCATACACATTATCATTTTAGCCACTCAAGAAAAAAAAAAAAAACAGAAAGCACCAAATTTATTTCTAACAAAAACATTAACACTTTATCTAGCAATCCAATTTATTTCTAAATCTTTCTTAGTGGTTTAGTTTAGCCTATAGTTTTATTTGGTCTTCTTTCTTAGTGGTTTAGTTTAGCCTATAGTTTTATTTGGTCTTCCTCTACCTCTCAGGTTCTAAATATAAGACTATCCTCCATTTGGTTTACTCGTCTTACATGTGCTTTTATCACATTCTCTACTACCGAGGCTCTTCCATTTTCTCTTTAATGATTGTATTTCTAAACTAGCGTACCTAAGATCTTTTCTCCATTTGAATACTATTACATATTTAACCTAATGTTAACTCTAAACTAGTGTGTACCATAATTTTCAATGGCCTTGAATAGAAAATAATGTCTAAATATCGGGTTGTTAATCGAGCAAAGCAAACTTCGCGACATAAGTGATCTTACCATCTGAGAAGTTCCCAACATTGCTTAGCAAGTTGTTTTTAGGACCCTCCTCCAACATGGCACCGTAATTGTATCCATAACAAGGAACAAGCACAGCAAAACTGTTATCTGTTTCATGACTTTCGTCATTATCATTAGAGAATCCGGTTCCATGAGGCTCTAACCAGCCAATAGACCAATCAGAATCAACAGATTCAGCGTCAGAATCAACGAATCCACCATCAGACGGAACGATAACTAAATCATATTCCTTATCAATTTTCGCCTCTTCCCTATTACTATGTCGTTCGTCTTTCACCTTTCTTGAAGTGGAAGGCACAATTTCCTCATTAACAAAAGGAAATCTCAAAACATTTGATCCCCTCGTAACAGAATCAGCTGAAGAATTTATTGAACACCCATTCGAGGTTTTTGGCTTTTGATGTTTTCTACTCGACAACCACCACGGAAGATAGGAAAAGGCCGCATCCATTCACTCACGTTGTATCGATATTTCACAAAGCGAAAATATTTGCGTGGACTCTTCTCAAACCAGCAGTAATCTCTTGGAAGTCGAACCTATCAACACAAATTACTCATCATATACAAATCAACAAAAGAATAAAAATGTGCAAGCCAACTCTCAATAAATCAAAAGTGATGATGTTGCTGACAACTAAAAATTAGCAATCAAATTCAGAAAGAAAAAAAAAAAGTAATATTAGTGCTGGATTTCAAGCATAAGAGCAAATACAGTTCATTGCTACACGGCATAACTCGTTTTGTTAGGGTATTTTCTATATTCTACCACCAAAATAGATAGATATAACAGGTCATAGTCAACAAAAAAACTCTTCAAATAAACATTTCTCCTAAAAATTATATATACAGCGAATAAAGAAAATAATATTCATAGAAACCGGAATCAAAAGGAATCAAATGCCACATGGTAGAATATCCACGTAATGACAAATTCAAAGACAAAAAAGATAAAAAATGCAAACCTTGAAATAGCTAATAATATCTTTTTTTTTAATTCGGCTAATAATATCTAATACTTACAAAACAGGCATACAATAATATAAATTATATGACAATATTAGTAATAAAACAATCATTGATTGAATATGCTTAGTTTGATTATCCAATTTAACAAACAAAAATGAATATAACTAAGTTTTGTCAGCAGAAACAACGAACGATTTGAAGCAAAAGAAATTGAAAGCTGAAAGAACAATTAGAATTTAAGAAGAAAATTCAGAGCTGATATTTAAGAAAAAATGTAGATAGTTATTAAATAGCTTATAAAAATGGAATAAGTTAGTGTGTCTTTGAAGGTTTGTATTAGAAGAATGAAAAGGAAAGCCTAACTAGCTAGCTTTTATCACACGGAACGATGTAATATGGCTTTATGGGCAAGGTATCAAAGGTACCGTTGGATTATTCCTAATAATCACACGTGGTACTTGGGGATCCCTTTGATTGGTCTAGCCATTCTACTGATGTGTTTAAACAAAGCAAGTCTTAATTAACCGAGAATTGTTTTAGGCAGGTTAGATCGTAATTTCTAATCGACTTTTTTCGATGAGATTGTAACAATCAACAAGTTTATTTGAGAGGTTAGAACAATCCAATGAGAGCATAGAGAAAAATAGATCAAAGAAAGTTGATGTATATAATCCGAATTTTAAATAAAATAATCAACTTTATTTGACATATTTTTACTTATAAATTGGAATGATGGTTCTATTATTTTATAAAGTTTTTAGGAAAGAACATGAAAATTAGCTTTTTTGAAATTTCCGCAAGCATATGTCTTCGGGACATATAGCATCGCTCATTAATGTATATGTAAAACCTTTTTTTGACTTGATATAACAGTTGAACTCTAAATTTTTTAGATAGATCTAAAATTACATTTATAAACTATCTCAAAGACTTATATAAGTATTTATTTATGTTATAAATAAACATAGATGAGTTCCCTTCAAAAAAAACATAGATGAGTTATTTTTAATTGATATTTTTCTGGTACAATTTTTACATGATATTTTTTTTAGAGGAATTTTTAAACGATATTTTAATGTGTAAGAAATCATCAACATATTTTTAAAACATTAATTAATATAAACTCAGTTTAAACACGTAAAAGAAATTTAATCAACAAGTTGATCACAAAAATCTACGAAATGATTGAACTTTTAATATAATATTATTATGAGTGAGATTTAACTATTTGTTGAAGGATAATGAGATTTAACTATTAACTATGATTGCTTGAGCAGCAATAATGAATTATCATTACAGACAAATGACTTTAAATAAGTTTACACTCATGGGTTTTATACTTGTCGTTTACTTTTTGGTTTGAATACACACATTTTTTTTGAACAAATAAAAATGGAATATATTAACACGCACTAGCAATCCTTTCGGCACAAGATGTACCGATAAGACAACTAGAAAATTACAAGCACTTTTAGTTTCTCTATTTTGTCTGAAACAAAATTTAAATTTTTTTATTTCAAAATTTGGGTTTTTAATCCCCAATTTCACATATAGTTGCGATTTCATTTTTAATTTGGATTTTTCACTGCAGAAATTTATGATTTTTTATCTCAAAAGTGATAATTTCTTTTTGTATGTTCTCTATTGAAAAATAAATCGAAGCCAAAAATCATGTTTTGGATCAAAATTGTGACAATGTATGAAACCAGAGGATAAAAGCTGTAATTATAAATGGACGAATACAATCTTCTTTGAATTAAAATAGAGATTCAAAAGTGAAGACAACTACAATCCTCTTTCAATTTATCAAAAGTGAAGGAAGGTCGCAAAGCGAGTATCATAGTTTTTGTTAATACTCTTGAAGTCTATCATGACTCTGATAAATCTTTAAATCGAAAAATAATTTATCATGATTTTGAACAAATGAGCTTGTGTTTTTTTAAAAAAATAAACTTATATCACTTCATTCATCATCATCACAATACGAGAAATATAAAATGGAATCAAATCGAAAACTTGATAATAAAAAAAAAATCGAAAATTTGGTAACTAAGATATAATTGTAACACCCTTGCTAAAACATGTCTCATAGTTTAATTTTTTTGTTTGGTTTGGTAGCTTAGTGACTGAAACTCACACATTTTATTTAATGTGAAGAAATGAGGTGTCCGGGGTTCGAACTCCGACTTCTATACATATTATGCATTTATCTCTAACAAATCACACGCACACTTATACTCAAATATAATACAATGATTTACCACTGAACTCAAGTGTTTTTGAGTTAAATAATTAATTTTAGAAAACAGAAGGCCTCGTGGGTGTTTCTAAAGGGTTGGATTAATCCAACGATACATATACAACAAAAACCCTTCCGCGTTTAAAAGAAGGTGACACACTCACTTACTCAGAACGCACTTATTTCGGCAAAAACCCTGAAAATTTGTCATCAATGGTTTTCTCTTCAGCTCTCTCTTCTTCTTTCACACTACCCTCTCCACTCCGCACCCACTCCTACTCCCTTTCCACCACCTTAACAACTCGATCCTCCACTTTCCCTAACCGTAAATTCATCAAAACCCGAATGCAAGCTCAAACCACCAACAATGCTGCTAAACCCAAAGAAGCTAAACTTTGGGGTGGAAGATTCGAAGAAGGCGTCACCGACGCCGTCGAACGATTCACTGAATCCGTCTCTTATGATAAACAGTTATACAAACATGACATTAGAGGAAGTATCGCACATGCATCCATGCTCGCTAAACAGGTAGGTACTCTTTTTTTTTTTTTTTTTACACTTCAATATTCAATGCATGTTATTTTCTAATAGTTAGTTATTGAATTTGTGATTTTTTTTTTTAGGGTTTGATCAGTGCGAGTGATAGGGATTCTATTATTGAAGGTTTGGGAGAGATTGAGAAGAGAATTGAGAGTGGTGAGTTTAATTGGAGAGCTGATAGAGAGGATGTTCATATGAATATTGAAGCTGCGCTTACTGATTTGATTGGTGAACCTGCTAAGAAGTTACATACTTCTAGAAGTAGAAATGATCAAGTTGTTACTGATTTACGACTTTGGTGCCGCGATGCTATTGATAAGATCTTAGCAAGTATAAAACAACTTCAAATTTCATTGCTTAAACTGGCTTTGAACAATCAGGGTCTTATTGTTCCTGGTTATACTCATTTGCAGCGTGCGCAACCTGTCTTGCTACAGCACCTTCTGCTTGCTTATGTTGAAGAGGTTTGCTCTATTTTCGGTTAAATAGTTGGAAGCTTTGATGTTCTAACACCTCATAGATTTGTTATTCATGTGCATGTTACATCAATCGTTGAAATTGTTTATTTTACCTATACAGTTAATTGTGTACTTTAGAGGAGTTGAATCCTTACGTACATACTTTCCAGTTTATTCATTCACTTGTGGAGTACGCTGTATCGGTTTGAGCTCATTTAGTTTTATTGACTCCTCTTGCAGATTGAGCGTGATGCTGGTCGTTTGATTGATTGTAGAGCTAGGATGAATTTTTGTCCTTTAGGGGCTTGTGCATTGGCTGGTACAGGGCTTCCTATTGATCGATTCATGACATCAGATGCATTGGGATTTACAGCTCCAATGAGAAATAGGTATCTTACTTTTTACTGGTTTGAAATTGATCCATGTAGTTGGACTTTGCATGGGATTAATGTTAAATATGTGAATGTTCACATTTTTTTTATTGGATAATTGATTACATGTTGTCATATTGAATAGCATCGATGCGGTTTCTGACCGAGATTTCCTACTGGAGTTTCTCTCTGTTAATGCCATCACAGCAGTGCACCTTTCTCGACTTGGTGAAGAATGGGTACTCTGGGCTTCAGAGGAATTTGGATTTATCACCCCAAGCGATTCTGTTTCAACGGGAAGCAGTATAATGCCTCAGAAAAAGAATCCTGATCCAATGGAACTTGTTCGTGGTAAGTCTGCCAGAGTCATAGGGGGTTTGGTCACTCTTCTCACATTGTGCAAAGGACTTCCACATGCTTACAATCGTGATTTGCAGGTAGTTAGATATTCAAAGCATAATGTTACACTTTTCTTGCCTTGCGTGTTTTCTCTGCAGTTCTTGTATTCATTTTTGTTGTTGTTGTTGTTGTTGTTGTTTAAAACATTATTTATTTGAGATTCATTAAAAATGGTTGCTTTTGGTTGTAAGTAGGAAGACAAAGAACCAGTGTTCGACAGTGTTAGAACTATTTTGGGAATGCTTGAGGTCTCCTCAGAGTTTGCAATGAACATTACTTTCAATCGGGAAAGAATACAAAAGGCTTTACCGGCTGGTTATCTTGATGCAACAACACTCGCTGATTATCTTGTTAAGAAGGTAACTCATATTGATTTAGCCTTCTCTGAGTAAGCATTCAGTTTGTAATAAAATTTATGATATGAAGTGAAAGCATGGTAATATCGTTATGCACGCCACTGTCCAAGTTCAGATATGAACCAATCTCAAATCCCTGTCAATGTAACCCAGTACCGGCTGCCCTTGTAAATCTAAACTCTCAGTGTTCAAGAAAACAAAATCAAACATCTTCTCCCTCTCATTTCCAAAAACCATTTGAATGAAGGAAATAGATGTATACAAAGTTTGTATAACTTCAAATGCAATAAACTTCCTCTGTACCAGTTTTCCACAATGATTATGGTCATTATTAGTCATCAGTTGTCGGATTACATGAGCCTATTATTACAATCTGTCCACTTTTACAGGTTGTAGTCACTCGAAGACACAACATTGTATATGACAATATTTTATGGACTTTATTCATTGTTGTTAGTTTATTGTATCATTACATTTCAAGAATTATTTCTGACTTTTGAATCATGCATCCAATTTTCTTCTTATTCCGCAAATATGCCACAGATTCTTACCTTTTTTTCTTTCACATTCAGGGAGTGCCATTTAGAACATCTCATGATATAGCAGGAAAATCTGTTGCCTTGTGCACATTGAAGAATTGCCAACTGTTGGATTTGAGTCTTGATGAGCTGAAAAGTATAAATCCAGTCTTTGACAAGGATGTTTATGAATTTCTTGGAGTAGAAAATGCGATCCAGAAATTTATTTCTTATGGTTCCACCGGGTCTGCTTGTGTTGCTGACCAACTTGATTATTGGATGAAAAAGCTTGAAATTAAGTGAAGAGTATCCTAGCTGTCACTGGGAAGCTGTTTTTTATGACCTGAAATAATAAACTTGTGTTTAGCATAGATCGTGCTGCATATTTGAATAGGTCAGGGTTACTGAATATTTGTCTTTGTATGAATTTTAAATTTAGCCAGGGTTACTGAATGGGTAGTTTCAGAATCTCAAGAAGCATGCATGCCTTGAAGTCATGAGCTTCTTTCTTGCATCATGAGCTGTTGTACAGTAATTTCATCATGCAGCATGAACTTATGTAGCTTTTTATGAAATTAAATATTTGAATGGCTGTGTTGAGCAAAAAACAAACTTAAATGAAATCTTAAATTTAGTAACTACCAATAGAGTTGAGCCTAATTGAAAGAGTTGGTCTTTCACAATGCGGCGAATCAAAGTCTAAATCTCAATTGCGAGAACTGCCTACATTTAGTGTTCAACGTTTCGAATAAAGTTACTTGGCACCTATGATAGAGCACCTGATTTCCTTCCTAATCCCCAAGAATGCCATGCGGATGCGTTCTGTGAAAGGCAAAATGTCTTCAATTCTTTTGCTAAAACAAAATGAAGACATAAAAAAGGAAGGAGTTTAATTGTGTCGATGAGAAACTAAAGGAAGATGCAAGAGAGAAGACCGCAAGTTTGCAACCGCTATAGGAATTAAATTAGAGTCTCTTTATATTACTAAGTCGTTAGCTTATGGATTGTGTTTGAAGCAACGACTCGTCATTTTGATAGTGGAATCAATCAATTGTGGAGCACCTAACATATTTTAATAAAAAAATAAAATTGATGACTTGAAGAGCATTGATTTGAAGAAAATATAACAAATTACTTTAGATGAAAAAGTCTATAATTACGAGTGCAAAAAACAGTTTAACACAATTATTAATTAGACGAAAAAGATCATAACCATGTAAGAGTTCAAAAAGAAGAGTTACACAGCATAATTAATTAGATGAAAAAACTCCCGAAGAAAAACTCTTTCGGCCTTCTTCATTTTACAATATCTCATATTTAGGGATTTATATCATCTCTTGTTTGAATCCAATGCGAGGGATTATGTTCATCATCTCACCGTTGAAACTCATTGAGTTCTACAATTTAAGAACCAGGAAATCAACAACTTACAAAAAATCAACAAATTGACAGAAAGTGAAGACAAGGTATTAGTCATTGTATTACGAAACCAGTTTGAAGAGTAGAGAGCAAATCCCAAATTTAAGCTCTCTAAGCCTACAGTCACAACATAAATTAACATGTTTATGAGACGAGACACATAATTTACTATGAATTATGTAGAATTTATAAAATTCTATTTTGTGACAATCTGAAGAAAAACTCCCGAAGACACATAATTTACTTCGGGAATTTATAAAACTCCCGAAGAAAAACTCTTTAGGCCTTCTTCATTTTACAATATCTCATATTTAGGGATTTATATCATCTCTTGTTTGAATCCAATGCGAGAGGATTATGTTCATCATCTCACCGTTGAAACTCATTGAGTTCTACGATTTAAGAACCAAGAAATCAACAACTTACAAAAAATCAATAAATTGACAGTAAGTGAAGACAAGGTATTAGTCATTGTATTACGAAACCAGTTTAAAGAGTAGAGAGCAAATCCCAAATTTAAGCTCTCTAAGCCTACGGTCACAACATAAATTAACATGTTTATGAGACGAGACACATAATTTACTATAAATTATGTAGAATTTATAAAATTCTATTTTATGACAATCTGATTTTGAAACCACTCTCATGCTACTAAACAAGCGGTCCAAAAAACACGAGATCCAAATTAACAATGTAAATCACACTCAAACAATTCAGCATCAGTATGAGTTTTCAAAAACCAGTAATATCAATTTAAATGATTACTGTTCTCTGTTTTATCCCCAGAAAAGAAGCCTGGGTGTGCTATCTTCCTGTTGATCTTCTTAAATGACGCTTTTCTAATGGCAGTCGCCAGAAGCACTCTTTCCTAGCTGGTTTCATCACCTAGTTCAATCTCATTGATTTATTTTTCTGAGTTCCAATTATGTATGTTTCAATACTTCAGTTATCTTTCTGGAGTTGAGGACATTGGATCCTTAGTAACAAGCTGAATTACCGGCTTCCGCTTTTTCCGTCCTTGCTTTCGAGCATCTAAATTACCCTGCAATCAAATTGTCACTTGGATTAGTGAGCAAGTCGGGAAAACTGCAGCATATTAAGCCAGATACCTTTGATTTTACAGTATAGTAAATCTCAGCCAAGTCATTAAAATAGGTGCTAAATGCATGAAATGATTTTTCTGGTGACTAAGATCAGAGTTATGGAATGAAGAATACCAGTGAGTTCTGGATGTCACATAATGGCTTCTTTTTGGGCCCCTGGTTGTCTCTGCGACTGGCAGGTTTTTCATCAAGTGCACTCTGTAGTAGTTTGGCACATTCAGAAGCAATCACACCTCCATCTTTATTCGTAGAGCATTCTGAATTCTCTGATTTCGGTAATTCATTTTCTGCTAATGATTTCAGTGCCTCCCTATTTGTGCACTTAGAACCTGTGCAGCCACATGATGGTCCGCAGCTTCCACCAGTGGATCGGCATTGGCACTTTGTAGTCTTGCACAAGGACTTCTTACTGCAAGAACAGCAAAGCCCTTCACGTGTTTTTTCCCTCTTTTCACTCTTTTCATTTGAACCGCTCATTCCGGGGATATCCAGTTTATTCTTGTCGTTACTTTCTTCAGAAAGAAGATCATCCAGGTCCTGCTGATTAGAATATGCCACGGTTTAATAAACAAGCAACCTATTTTACTTGTACTTCTTTAATAAATATATTTCTCCATGATAAATTACTTGTTTTAAGTTTGAATCATATCTATTATACTTCTAATTTGATGTCAATGGTCCGAACCTGCTTCATTTCTCTGGAATCATGCTTCTCCTTCCGCAATTGCAATTCTTTAAGCAGACCACTAAGGTTGTTTACTTGTTCCTTTAAATCTTGAATATCATCAAAATCCTTCTCGGGGCTGTTAAGGTCTTCTTCCTGTGACTGAGACCTTGATGTAACAAAAAAGGGAGATGAAACACAACATCAAATTAGAGTGATCTACTATGGTACTGCCAGCTCGTAGAAGCCAAGCAATACTGCAAAATGTAAACAAGTAAAAGTATCTACCTTGATTTTTCCTCCCTGTGCATCTCAACTTCTTCTTTCAGCTGTGCAATCTCTTCAGTCATCCTGACCATACAAGCGCGGTTAGAATAGAGGACTCTTAAATTTATATACAATTCATGCTGACGACGATACTCTTCTAAACAAGTTTGTGACATACAAAATTATACTTTTAAGTGCTCTCAGATTATAGGGAAATTATCAAGTTATAGTACTGTCTATGCATACTGATAAATATTAGCATGCTCATAAAACGAGAAATTGAAAAATTGTTTTTTCGAATTATATGCTTAGAATACTTAAACTACTAATGTATTATGGACCGGTGTTGAAACTTTTGATTCATGGTATGATGATAGTTGTTTATTTATGTTGAATTCAAGGTTTTGCTGGTAATTATTGGGCCACCAATAAGTGCCTCTTGAATAAGTTTCTTCCCCACACCAATCAAATTCAGTTGCCTAAAAAGTTAAGCGTGCAAGCTACTAATACCTCAAACATTTGAGTATTGCAGAGCCAACTTGTTAAATTGAAGATAAATAAAGTGGCACCGCTAATCGAAGTCTCTAACAGAGTTTCCGAGAGTATATAATATTCAACGTTAACAGTTCAAATTGCAATATACACAAACTTCAGCGTAATAAAATCATCCCAAAATCTAACACAGTTAACCTTTGAAGTTCAAACAATAAAATAACCATTTCCACTGGTCAGCTTTTAAAAACTTGTGATGCTACTAATAGTTCTTCAAGTCTTGCAAAGTACATATTCCCACCCCAACATAAAGTAGCGTAAAAGATACATTTCAACATTGTAAAAAATGAAACTTACAGGCACACACAATTACCATCAGAAAACAGCATTTAGCCATGCAAAATATACAGTTTACAAGTGAAGAAAGTCAATAAGAAATACTGATACTAAACCCAGATATGCATTACAATTAACAACAATTAAAAATATCAGCTCAACAACAGAGAGCCTGTTGAAGACCTATAAAGGCTGGAAATAAGTATTAGGCAAGGAAGGGAATATCGGAGTGACATGAGACTTACTTTTCGATATTGGATTCATATTGAGAACATAACTTGTGCAACTGAGTGGTGACTTCAAGTTCGTCCTCAGCATCCTGCACCAGTCATTGTTTATACATTTTGATGTTAGGCCTACATGTAAATCAGGCTACTGCAATAAAACAGCAATCAAAACTATGCAATATACATTTCCAACAGAAACAACCTTTGTCTTACTAATTAAGTCTTCAAAAAGGATACAAAATAACATTTACATCAGAGCTTAAACAGTATAAATTTTCCATATAATATCAGTAGCATAATCATGATTGGTTCTCAAATACGGGCCACAAACCGGGCCACAAACCTTAACATGTCCTAGTAAAAGATACTATGACCAATGTTCGGCCAAAGTGGAAAGGAAAGGTATAAAAAAGACTCTTGAGCAAGTGACAGGAAAAATAACATCAAAGTGTATGTTGTTTGATCTACATGCAGCCAACAATTACAATAGATGGAGAATTACCTGAATTACTTGACCAATTTTATTTTTGGAACCTACATGAGAAACGGCAAAGAAAGAAAGGAAATGAATGAATTTAACAGGTCAAACACGAGTTAAATAAATGAAAATTCAAACCAAAAATGTATTCAGATCTTCTTACCAGATGAACGATTTAATATAGCTTTTCGTGTTGCTATCATATCTCTTAGACGTTTAATTGCAGCAGAAGCTTCCTCAGTCTTTCGTTGCAATACCTGATGTAAGAAAAAAATGAGAGAAAAGTAATACGAATAAAAAAGGTAACAAGTAAATAGCCACAACCATGAGAGATAAAAGGTCATAAAAAGCCTTGAATAAGATTTGACAAACGAACCATTTTAAGCGTCTGATTAGAAGTCCGCAAACTGTGAGCCTTTATTTCACTCCTTCTTCCCTCCTTCTTAAGCTGATTATTTAGAAACATATTTCCATAAGATAAATATGCTGATACAAACCCAAAGGGATATATACTAGATACAAGTACAACAACTAGATTCAAATTATACCAATAAGATACTGAGCACTGTTACACCATTAGTAAGATTTTTCTCAATCCAAAATTCAATCCTCTAATATCAAAAGTAAGATAATGTTGAAAACATACCTGAAGAACTTC
>Ga0099826_10002031_pt1 | contig 12765 bp, 5 predicted proteins | sample Mtrugardesep15_FD_76830 | JGI IMG/M metagenome (GOLD analysis project Ga0099826, IMG submission 76830) | Root nodule microbial communities of legume samples collected from California, USA - M. trunc garden sep15 | ecosystem: Host-associated > Plants > Roots > Nodule | place: USA: California...
GTTCTTGATGATATTTGGAGTGTAGGTACTTGGAATAATCTGAGTCCTGGTTTTCCAAATGAGAGATCATTGTCTGTTGTTGGTAGTAAAATATTGCTTACCACTAGAAATACCGATGTTGCGTTGCATATGGATTCTACTTGTTATCGTCATCAACTGAGTTGCTTGAATGAAGATGATAGCTGGGAGTTGTTCCAGAAAAAGGCATGCCCAAAACATGATGATCTAGATCCAGGTATGAAGATTTAGACTTCGTTTGATTTGATAAACAACTTAGTTAAGCGCTTATAACATAACTGCTTATGTTAGATTATTTCATATAAGTTATATGATGTTTTCATAAGATATCTTGATCCAGATCCATGTACGTAGATTTAGACATTGTTTGGATAAACAACTTAGTTAAGTGCTTATCTTATAAGTTAGAAGTTGTTTTCATAAGTTTTCTTAAATAGTTTATGGAGATAATCTGAAAACAGCTTATAGACTTCTCATAAACTGTTACCATAAGATCTCACAAATGCTTATGACAGTAAATAAGCTCAACTAAGTCAATCCAAACTAGCACTTATCCTCTTTCAATAATGCACTGTCAGTATCATTTATAATGCATTTACTTACCTTGTTAATGAACCTGCTAGTTTCAACTTTCAATTTTCTTTCAGCATCATTAGTTCATAGAAGAAATGAGTTGGAGAATCTTATTCCTGCTCTTATTTTTCAAAGAATTTGTTGTCAAAACCATGTTTGTGACCTGTAGAAATTTTCTCTGCATGTTGCCTAAAAGTGGAAAATCATAAATTCCAGTTTTTTAGTTATTTTCTAGTTTTGCCTAAACTTTGTGTACTTTATTTTCTCTTAAAAAAGAATTGTGTCTAACTCATCATTACGAAACCAAACCGGGTTATAATGCTATAGGTGTCCACAACTTATAACCACTATTAAAGTCATACCATTAGGAGATACGAGACTAAACCCAGACCTTACAACCAACACAACGAAGGTGTTCGAGGCTGCATTGCAGTCAGCTAGGATGGACTGTGTAATTAAGATAGAATTTTTACTGAACGCAATTGCGCCCAGTTCAATGGGCCTTGATTGTGGACAATGCAGACAACCTAACAAATGATCTAAGATAGACTTTGATATCATTGTAGAGTTTGAGGCGTAATTTCTAATCTTATTGGAACCGCGCCATTACTAATCTTGCTAGAAGCTGCAACGAAGGCAGCTAGGGACCGCAAAATTAAGGCGTAATTTCTATCATGCCCCTTAACTGAGTGGATTGTTCCCTTCTTTTCTAAGAAATTTCTGTCTCCTTTAAATGTCAACGTTGTTAATAGTGTTTCTTTTCTTTCTGAAAGTTAAACAACTTGATTTGTGGTTAAACAAACAAGCATGCATAACAATGGTACTTATCCAATGAAAATATTTTTGTTTCATTTGTGTGGTTTTGCACCAAGCAATAAAATATATGATTTGTTCATGGAACTGAAACCACACCCTCTTACCAGTTATGAAAGAGGTTTTACAGATCTTCCAAGTTGAATAATTGAAATTTAAATTTAGCTTTATGCTTTCTTTTTGCTTTGCTCACAGATTCTAAAATCAGCACAGAGATGGAGAAATTGGGAAGAGAAATGGTTGGAAGATGTGGCGGTTTACCTCTAGCCATAATTGTCCTTGGAGGACTATTAGCATCAAAGCCAACATTTTATGAATGGGACACAGTGAGACAGAACATCAATTCATACCTAAGAAAAGCAAAAGGCAAAGAACAACTTCTAGGAGTATCTGAAGTACTAGCTTTGAGCTATTATGAATTGCCTTACCAATTAAAACCATGTTTCCTACACTTAGCACATTTTCCTGAAAACTTAGAGATACAAACCAAGAAGCTGATAAGAACATGGGTGGCAGAAGGTATCATATCATCGGTTCAAAACGCCGGAGAAGGAGAGGAAGCTCTTGAGGACGTGGCACAACGTTACTTGACCGAACTCGTCGAAAGGTGCATGATTCAGGTGGTTGAGAAGAGTTCAACAGGAAGGATTAGAACAATTCAAATGCATAATCTCATGAGGGACCTATGTGTGTCTAAGGCATGTGAAGAAAACTTTCTTGATATTATTGATTCGAGGAATGCAGATCAAACTAGTACCTCGAAAGCAAGACCGTCTGGTAAAGTTCGACGGATCGCGTTATTTCTTGATCAAGATGTTGATAGATTCTTCCCTAGACATTTAAAAAGCCATCACCATCTTAGGTCTATACTTTGCTACCATGAAAAAACAGCTAGGTTAACTGAATGGAGTTTGATGAAATCAGTTTTCAAAAAATGCAAGTTACTTAGAGTTTTGAATTTGGAAGGAATTCAATGTCAAATGGGAAAATTACCAAAAGAAATTGGCTTTTTGATCCATTTAAGGTTTCTAAGTCTAAGAAACACAAAAATTGATGAATTGCCAAATTCAATAGGAAATTTAAAGTGCTTGCAAACCCTAGACCTTCTCACAGGAAATTCAACAGTTCAAATACCAAATGTCATAGGAAACATGGAAAAATTGAGACATTTATATCTACCTGAATCATGTGGCAATGACATTGAAAAATGGCAACTATCCAATCTGAAAAACTTGCAAACTTTGGTTAACTTCCCTGCTGAGAAATGTGATGTAAAAGATCTCATGAAACTAACCAATTTAAGAAAATTGGTAATTGATGATCCAAATTATGGAGATATCTTCAAAAATACTAATGTAACCTTCAACCACCTTGAGTCATTGTTTTATGTTAGTTCTGAGGATATATCAATTCTTGAAGTTTCTGCAGGGTGTCCTAATCTTTACAAGCTACACATAGAAGGGCCAATAAGTAATCTTCCACAACCAAACCAAATTTCATCAAAACTTGCTAAGCTCAAATTACAAGGTTCTGGACTTGTTACCGATCCAATGACAACATTGGAGAAGCTACCAAATTTAAGGTTGCTTGAGTTACAGCTTGATTCATATTTAGGAAAGCAAGTGGTTTGTTCAAGCAAAGGTTTTCCTCAGTTAAGGTCACTTGTTTTGAGTGATTTGTCTAATCTTGAACAGTGGAAGGTTGAGAAAGGTGCTATGTGTTGTCTTGGGAAGCTTGAGATTTCTAATTGTACTAAGCTTGAGGTTGTTCCAGAAGAGATTAGGTTTTTAAGAATGCTTAAGGATTTGGAGATTAGATCAATGTTTGCTGCATTTAGAATTAAGCTTGAGAAAGGTGGTGATGAACATTACAAAGTTCAACATGTTCCATCTTTGGTATTTCGTTACTGTGACTATTAGAATTAGAGTGCCTTGTATATGAAATTCATTCTAAATGATTTCATTTTTTTTCAATGTTGTAATTTTTTGTTACATTATTTTGAGGAATTCAATAACACCCTAATGAAAAATATCTACATTTTATTGTCTCAGAGTTAAAATCAGAACACATAAAGTTTCATTCATAGACTTCACATTAATATATGATGTTACAATAGGTGATTTACTGAATTATATCAAGCATGACAACACTGTTATGCATAATTTTATCAAACTTATTCCAAAACTATGTATCACTTAGTACATATACATATTTCCACTCTTGTTTAATATTTGTAAAGATTTGAAGGTATGATTATTCTTAAAAATCATGATTTCTCTTTTAACCGTGCCAACACAGTTGCATACATAATCAAATAAGACATGCACAAAATCAAAATTTGAAAGTACCAATAATGAATTGGTCCAATAGACTTAGACTTCTTAAGCAAGCGGTTGGTTCAAATTCGATGACCGACTTTTGAGTATGGAGAAAATTTAGTTAGAATAAGAGAACGGCCCATTGTTTCCAAAGATTAGTTCATTAACCACATAGACTCACTTCTAAATACGTCAACGAACAATATATCATCTGTTTGGTTGCACGTTGGAAGCTCACAAAGCACGTCTGCGGCTAAAAAACGTGATTTATCGATGAAAATTGTGACTGGATTCAACAAAATTAAATTGATTGTAGAGCCTAAAAGCAATTTGACATGAAGCCTAAAATGTCGTTTTTTTTTTTATATTTATATGTGTAGTATGCTTATATCTTTTATCCTCACGAACTATGCTTAAACTATTTTTCTGTTATTGTGGCTAACCATTTTTTTTAATTAAATTATGACCAACCATTTCTTACACGGAACCTTGCTTATATATTTTTTTCTTACTCACAGCGAAAGCTATCTAATTTTTTAATTATCTGATGTTATATATTTTATTATATTTTTAAGTTTTCGACAAAAATTAGTTTATAATATGATATGCATTTTATTTTAAAATTTCTAATAATTTGTAAACAATTAAATTAAGTAGAATAAACAAACAATATTTTTCTTGTCAAAAAAAAAAAACAAGATTTTTCAAACTCAATTCACGCCTCCGCAAGATTTCTCCACCCTAACCAGATATACCTACATAAACAAGCAAAATTGGGTTGTATATTGTTTTTTTGAACAAATAAAATTGGTATATATTGCTCAAACGGACAGTGATTCACCCCGCAAAAAGTGTGCTAAAAGTGATGAATCACATAATATCTTTTACAAAAAATGGCACCAAAAACCAAAGGTTGCCTCCACCAAAATAAAACAAAACTACATGACACCCATACAAAACAACGGATGCCTAAACCAATCATGAAAGCTAAAAGCAATAGGAACAACATTCATAGATAGCCATAAGAACGAATTGCGCTTTACTCTTTCAAATATGTCGTGAGGATCAATGTCTGCATTTGTAAAGACACGATTGTTCCTTGCCTTCCAAATTGCCCAAGAAGATGCTAGCCAAATTACTTTGAAAAAAACATATGTCGATCGCGGCATACCCGCCACTTGAGTAAAATGGAGGAAGTGGTCGGTAATCGAACCAGGACAAACAAAAGAAATCCCAAGCCAATTACAAATTAAAGACCAAACTCTCCCAAATAAATTACAAGCAACGAACAAGTGATCCACCAATTCGACGAACCCGCACCCACTGACACACAAAATATTGTCAGGCTGGAGTACCTGTCTATGCACCAAATTTGATCCAGTAGGAATTATGTCTTGAAGTAGTCGCCAAGCAAAAATAGACACTTTAGAAGGAACCAATTTGTGCCAAACATTATTAACTGCTACACCATGCAAAGGTTCATCAGCTGATGTGAGAAACCGATAAGTCCCCCGAACGGAGTAGCCATGTATCGGATTTAGTAGCCACCTCCAAGAGTCTGATGTATTAACCTGCAAAATGACGTTATTCAACAAAACCACACACTCCCTCACACTCTCCTCCTCCCACGCCATTAAGCGCCTCCTCCAACTCCACGCATTACCTCCTTCCTCCCACCCCAACCTCGCTATATCCTCCACCGAATACTCCTTATAAACTGATAACTCATAAAGACGACTAAACTAGATTTTTAAAGGAATTCCACCTAGCCAGTTATCAGTCCAAAAGAAAGTATTCCTACGTACCGTTACCTACCACCCGCCTCACATTATCTTCAAACCAATTTCCTAAGTCCAACCCTACCCCGTCCCTCACACGACACAACATCCTCCACCAACCTGAACCGTGTCGTCCCCCCTCCTTAATATGACCACCCTCCTCCCCATATCGAGCTTTCAACACTTTGTACCACAACCCCTCCTTATCCCCCAACAACCTCCAACACCACTTCCCTAGCAAAGCAATATTAAATTCCCGTAACCTCCTAACCCCCAAACCTCTATGATCAACAGGTAAACAAATAGAATCCCATTTAACCCAAGCAATTTTTTTTTTAGAAATCTCACACCCTCCCCAATTTTTTTTTCAAAATAGATTCGATAGAAGAGATGATACCTGCAGGAGCCTTGAAAAAGGAAAGAAAGAAAACCGCGAGAGAGGACATCACATATTTGAGGAGAACCAGGCGACCCCCAAAAGACAAAAACTGATTATTCCACACCGACAACCGAGCAATAATACGATCAACTAACGATTTCCAAAAACTGAGCTTGCTACTATCACCACCAATCGGCAAACCCAAGTAAGTAAAAGGTATAGTACCAGTTTGGGTTGTATATTGTTACTATGTACCCGACCACTATTTTCCATTTCATATTTCTTTTTAGTTTCATTCACTTTATTTTTCATGCTACTTTGATATACAAGTTTTTCACATTTATTTATTTTATGAAATATGATTGGATGCAAGTATAATTATTTTAAACATTAACACCGAATATATATTAAAATTAAATTTTATTCCTTAATTGAACCAATTTAAAAATTAGATGATAATCTTTAAAGTTTTTGTTGTGTTTCATATAGGTGAATGGTTAAGTGTCACATTATTTATACTATTATTATTGTTTTTTTCTTAAATCAGATAAAGATATTGATAGTGTACCAGTTCGAAGTTTAATTAACTCCCAATGTTATTTTTAGATTTATTGAACAATTAATTATGTAGTATATAATATAGATCAAATACATAATTTATTTACAATGAAATTAATTCGGAATTTTGTGCATTTGAGATTTAGCAATTTGACATTTGGTCAAGATCAGGCATTTGTACCATTGCGGTTGTGTGCAATTTCATTTTTCTGATGTTTGCTTAGCAGTGCAGTATGGTTTGGTCATTCTGACACAATTTTGTTATATCTAGTGCAATGCAGGGTTTTCACTCGGCACAATTTGGATTTGTTGCAAGTTTTAATGTGGAGTTGATTATGTTCTGGATAGTCGTTGCTTTGGATGTTCTTGTTGGTATGATGAATACTTTTTTGAGCCATCTTTGTTGGTATGTTAGTTCCTCACTTTGACTGTCTTCTTCTCTTTGGTTGTTACTCCTTTGATTATTCTTCTCTTAGTTGGTTTGGTTTTGTTCGGTTTGATTGATTGCTCTCTTTTGATTGGATCTTCTCTTTGATTGTTTGTTCCCATATTTATTCTTCTAATTGATGTTTCTTACAATTGATTCTTCTATTTGATTAATCATCTACATGTTGACTCTTCTATGTTATTGGTCTTCTCTCCATCGATTCTTCTATTTAATTGCTTCTCTCCCTGTTGATTGTTCTGTTTGTTTGACTCTCTCTCTCTCTCTATCTATCTATTTATATATATATATATATATATTGGTTCTTCTGTTTGGTTGCTTTTCCTTACTGATTCTTCTATTTGATTTGATTTGATTCTTCTTTATTTTGGTTCTCTCTCTCTCCTTGATTGTTGGGTCACTTTTTTATGCTTTCTTCTCGTTAGTTGCTTCTCTTTGTGATGATTTCTCTGTGGTTGTTGTATCCTATATGATCGTTACTCAATTTGATTTCTCTTCTTCGTTGGTTATAATATTAGTTGGTTTGGTTTATTTTCATGTTTAATTTGTAACATGATTAAAGCTTAGTATGTTTTATCTTGATGGACAATGTTAGAATGTTATATTTTTTGAGTTTATATTATTGAGTATGTCTTCATTTTTTGTTTGACAAATAGTCTATACTTTTTATTGTTGCATCGTGACTTTGAGGGGGAGATGCTAGGTAATAAGTTATTAGACTCATGTTGGACTTTTAGGTTTCTAATTTAATAAAGTTATTTTATGTTTTACTATATTGTTACTTGTAACATTTATAATGTTATGCTAATGTAATATTGTGAAACCCTAATCATCTCCTTTATTATTCTTCATGAAACCTTATATTGTAAACGGAAAAAGATCCTCTAAAATGAGGATAGTGTAAAGTCACAAAATCAAAAGTTATTATTGTACACAAACTTATAATTTGCAACAATGTTCGTACAATATTTAACTTTAATTGTTGATATTGCTCACTTCACTCTCTAAACTAAATTAGTAATAAATATTAAGATTTAGGATTAAAAATTTCCAAATTCCCCAAATTAATTGTGGGAAAGTAGTTTTAAAGAGAATATCTTACAAACTTAATTACTTGAAACACCGTTTCTAATATTCACTATTTTAAGTGAACTCCCAATAAGTCTCACCACTTTAAATAAAACTCATTTTTAAAATGAGAGATTCACATTGATTTATCTATCTTTAAAAGAGAGTGAGTGTTGAAAAAGAGTTAAGCAAACAATGGTCATAAGATTTCCCATAGTGGTCTAAAAGTGATGCAACCACTATGTTGCGATAGACAATTTTTGGGAAATCTCAACCGGCCAACAAATTAACACAGTGACATCCTTTTATCCTAATGTACTGTACAATCGAAAGAAAACGAAAAGTTATAGGCCGGTAACTGGCGTGGTAAGGGATAAAGTACAAAGCATACAGCCAAAGCACCTACCACCTTTGGAGTTACTGTGGTGGGGGCATTTTACTTCACTCTCTTAAATGCACAAAAGTAGACTATGGCACCATTTGCTGAATGCAGTACAACCACTTCAAAAGTAGCTAATCGTTCTAAAATGTGAGAGTTGTACATATAGCATATTGTTGAGAGTTACATACATATGCATGAAATATGGTTGGAAAATGTGTTTACATTGAGAGATATTTTACATCTTAAATAATTTTAGTTCCTAAAAGAAATTAAATTTATTAGTTTAATTTTTGTAAGAACTGTTGTCTCTTTTAGTCTAAAAGTATTATTTATCAACATACATGGTGGTTGCATCACTTCTAGACCATCATAAAAAATCTTATGACTATTATTTTTCTACCTATTTCTCTAACACTTACTCTCTTATTTGGTAAAATGAATGTGAGTCTCACACTTTGAAAATAAATCACATCTAAAATTATGAGACCCATGTGAGTTTTATTTAATAAAAAGTGAAAATTAGTGAAAATGTTAAAAAGAGAGTGTTAGAAAGAGAATGTTTCAACTTTCAAGAACATTAAGTTTGCTTGATATTCTCTCTTTAAAACCACTTTTACACAATTAATTTAGGGAACTTTCGAGTTTTTTATGCTAAAAATCCGAAATTCCAATATTTAATATTAGTTTAATTATAAATAATAATAAATAACAATTAAATTAATAAAAATCCTCTAATAAAACAAAATTAATAATGGAGTTCCAATATTATTAAAAAAAATGTATCTTCCAACACTTAGATATTGAAAATAAATATAACACTTAGATATTCAAGGAACGACAAGAATTAACAATAAGAATAAGATACAATAATATTCAAATATATACCATTGCCTAGCTAGCTAAGAACTATATATTTCTGATCTTCTTGCAATGTTGGGTTTGCGAAACACAAATACAGAAGCCAGATCGTGAGGAACTTGAAAGAACACTTGAGATGGTGAAGCTGAATTCTTGTTGCTTAGTGTGACTCTTGCTTTCTTTGGAGCTGGTGGACAAACTAAAAAGTTATGGCTACTTTGACCTCGTGATGAAGTTGGTGTGTGACACTCTTGTTCATCCTCTTTTAGAACCTTCTTTGTTGTCTCTACCTCGGATACATGTTTCAATGTTTTAGTAGCTTTGGTTCTTATGGGAGTAATTGGTCGAAACTCTTCTAACATTTCAACCATTTTCTTAGTTAGCTATATGGCTTCGAATGACAAATATAGGGAATTCGCTTAAAATAGAACCAACTTTTTTTTTTTTACTTCTAGAAAGTGTGTGTGAGAGAGAGAGAGAGAGAGAGAGAGAGAGAGAGAGAGAGAGAGAAGGCGTGCAGGGTGAATGAAGAAGGTGATGATGATTAGGGGTGCTGAAAGAGAGACAGATATATGAGAGAGACAGGGTGTGGATGAATTGGTGGGGATGTTGCTTTATGGGGTACACATGGGATGAAGGGAATGATATAAAGATGAAAATGGGTAATAATAAGAAAAATTAATCATACCAAAGGTGAGAGAAAATTAAAATTGCAAGAGAGAAAAGGGAAAAGCGAGGGAAAGCAAAATAGAAGATTGTACTCATTGTAGTAAGCATCAACAAAAAATTCAGCAAAAAAGTGTTTTACTATAATAAGTTGGATCAATGTTTATATCATGCAACTACAAGATTGGATCAATGTTTTTAAGGTCACAACTATAAATTTGAAAGGCACACCCGGAAATGGAAAAAAGATTGAAATAGAAAAAAAAATATTTTTTAAATTGACGAAATGACAATAGTCATCGAAAACTCTTACATAAATGGAGGAATCAGAGTTCAAACTCCGGTCACAATGTCCAGAACATTTTCTGCATTTTTGCAAGTTGAGTTATTGAATGCATTGGTAATGTGTAATTTTATGTGTTTAGATGAATTGAATTTGAAGTTGTGACCATGTAATTTTTTAATTTTTTTGTAGTTTAATGGCTAAAATTCATTTTTTTTCAAGGTAATTAAAGGAGATATTTAGGGTTCGAACTCCGACCCCTACATATAACAATGCATGTTCCTGCCAATTGAATTATGCTCACGCGAATGTGACCATGTGCTCAAATAGATGGAGGATTTCATTTATGGAAGAGAAACACACATTAAGAAATTTGGTGGATTCACCAAATATTGGTCCTATCAAAAATGAAATCAACCAAACTTTTTAATATGCTTTTATCTTTCATTATTGGACTCCTCCATAAAATGTTTGTTTGATATTTTAAATTTAATTTCCTACATTTTTGTTGTTAATATTTATACTATTCTTATTATATAAAAAAGTCATGCAGGAAGCAGAAACAGCACAACATTGCATCTGACACAAGGCACATGATGGGTAGGTTTAGCTTCGGATCATGTGGTCGCTCCCACAATAGTGGTGAATTTGTTTTGTCTTTTTCTGATCTGCATTTTTGTCTTTTTCTGATCTGCATGTCTCTCATTCCATTTGCCTTTGCTTCGCTGTTCAGATTCAATCAACCACGTTCTTCTTTTTATACTTTCCCTTCACTTCAGGTCAACTTAACTTACTATTGCTTTTCACGTTCTTCTCTCACTTTTCTTCCACAATTCCTTTTGCTTATTCTTTCGGCATATACTGTTTTCAGTTCTCATCAATATGTTTATTTGATCTATTAATGAGATAACTCATTTATAATCTTTTAAATGAGCTCAAGTGACAAGTTGTATAACATAAGTTAGAGATAGATATACGATGTAGAGAGATGAGAGATAACAAGGGATTTCATTTGTGAATTTTTTGAGTTTTATGACTTCAATGACTTTTAGTGTAATTTTATGAGAATGATAGATGGATGATTAAAATAAAAGAAATGTTAACTTGTGTGAATCAAATATAGAAATAATTTATTGAAATGTGCGGATTACATTTAATCTTTAATTTTTTAATGAATTAGATGCACAAAATTTTAGAGAATATTTCTTATTTTGGGTTTTTTAACATATGTCATAAGAGCACAAGTTAACACTACCCTAAAATAAATTATTTTGATGAAAAAACATGATTGGTTATCAACTAGTGAAGTGAGGAATAATAAGATATATGAATGTAGAGCAGGGACGGAGCCAGGAATTAAACTTAGGGGGACCAAATTGAAAATATGATTTAGTGAAGAATAAAATGAATGTTTAAATGCACAATATATACACAATATTTAAGAAATTAAAAAAAATTTCAAGGATATAAGAAAGTTGAAAGTGTCTTGAGGTTTGCCTAAGAATGAAGAGACTAAACGAATTTGAAATATATAGCAACGAAAGAAAATGTGAAACAACCAAATACAAGTGCATAAGGATGAATTTAGGATGAAATCGCGACCAATGAATCGTTGCTAGTGTGCAACCAAAATTATAGACAGTGATTCGATCTTTGTAAACGGAATTGCAATGAGGAATCATATATTGCGATTCTAGTTAAGGATTAATTAGGGTTCTTCTTTTACAATGATTCGATCTTTCGTCTCAAAGTTTAAAATGAGCTATTCTAACTCATAAACTTTATTTTCTTGTACATTTACTAGCCCTATGCATATTTTGACGAGAAAACACTTAGGTGACTAATTTTATTGACGTTACATGTTACATGAGTCAAGTGATTTGGTAATCAAACTAGGTATCACATGACAATACTTCACAACTTTTGCCACTAGATCACTCCTATTTTTGTTGAAATAAATATATCAATTAAGTTTATGATGGCTGATGATTTCTTTCAATAATTTAAATTTAAATTTAAATTGGAACGGCACATAAAATTTAAATTGCGGATGGCCCTACTTTAAAAAAAATATACCTCTGCATAATCAAAATTAAAATGTAACACATTGAAAAAGGTTTGATGATTGCTTTGTTTAAATTGGTCAAAATATGTATGGTAACTAGTAAATGCAAAATGAGGTAAAATTAAAGGATCAAAACTGTTCATTTAAAACATGAAAGTCAAAATGGCACAATTGTGAAACTTGAGGGGCTTAATGTTCAATTAAGCTTAACTTTAAAAAAAAAAATTGATATTTTAAAGTGATAGAGAGTTGAAATGATATAGATATATATTAAATCTTAGAGGAAAAGATGTGTGAATTACAATTATGTAAATTGTTCCAATTTTTTTCAGCTTTTTTTACTTTTACTCATTTCAACCTTTATTACAAGAAACAATTCATTTTTTTAATTGTTTTGAATAAATTATGTATTTAGTTTATAATTGTTCAATTGTGCCCTACGTGCATCACTACCAAGATAATGTTTTTAATTTGCATCAATGATAATAAAAAGGGCAAATTACACGAACTTCTCTTTAGATTTTATTAAATAACACAAACATCTCCTCTAAATTTTTACTA
>Ga0099826_10002032_pt1 | contig 12764 bp, 8 predicted proteins | sample Mtrugardesep15_FD_76830 | JGI IMG/M metagenome (GOLD analysis project Ga0099826, IMG submission 76830) | Root nodule microbial communities of legume samples collected from California, USA - M. trunc garden sep15 | ecosystem: Host-associated > Plants > Roots > Nodule | place: USA: California...
GTTCTTTCAAATAATTTACAAAAATATTTTATAGTTTATATAAAATTATTTGATTCTAATAATATTTTGTTTTTTTCACAAAAACTATTAATATCTTATTTATAAAATGGTTTTATAAATAACCGTTTATATGATGAGCATTCACGTCATTAATATTTACTTAATTATCTATCCAAATACGAAATTAAATTGGTTTTAGGGATGACAAAATGGGTTGGTCGGCCTCATTTAGATTTGTTCCGTTTTTAACTCGTCAAAAATAGAATGAGACGGAACGAACCAATTTAGAATCAGGTTTAAATTTTTAGGGTCGTTCCGCGGGTAGGCTGGATGGTCCACCAAACAATTTTTTTCCTTTCTTATTTATATGAATCAACAGAATTCATAATTTTGCTGTTATTAAAGTAAAAAAATATGAAGAGTTTTATTTGAGGAGAAGAAATAATAATAAAGTTATTAATGTGATTTAGTTTTTTTTAAGAGATTAACTTGATTTGTTGGTGTAACCAAAAAATCTCCAACATTATAAATTAATAGCAATGAAATGATGATTTAGTGTTATAATATAATTCACATGATTTCTCGTTTATAACATTAAAAAATTGATAGTTTTTTATTAAGCTAATCTTCGGGCGGCCCCGTCACACATTTTCAACAAGTATTAAACCAAATATAACAACTTAAAAGATCAAGTTTAAAATTTCAAACCGTCTAAAATGACGAGTTAGAGTGGAGTATAATTTCATCTTGTCTTGTACCAAAACATTATTAGATTCTCATGCCATTTTCCTAGCTTAGGTTTTGGGATTTGATTGCAGTCGGCTAGGGGTGGCATTTGACAAGGGTTAGAGAAGAAAAAAAAATGCTTGGTAGTATAAACAACAGGACGAACTGTGATTCTGTGAATCCACACAAATCACGACAAATTTCAAATCCGTTGGCTGGATAGAAAAAAACGACCGAGAAAAAGACGTAAGACAAATCATATTAGTTTCAAGCTTAAAAAAAGTGAAACCAGCAAAGCTCAAAGGAACATTGTATATTTATGGCTATTACTTTTTCCAAGTTTCTCGTACGCCCGATTGGGATTCTAAAATCAGGTTTTTATGGGGTGTTTATACCCTTTGAATTTTATAATTCAAACCACACAGATAAAATCATAGGATAGTAAAAGAAAGGGTCTATACTTATACTATATTTATATATTAACAACAATATTTGGGTCAATTTAAAATGCGAAGCATCGTGCTAAGCATCATCATCATCCATTACCTTCCCAGATCCTGATTATTTCCCTTTTTGTTTAGGCTTTTAGGAACTTTTTTACTGTTTTTTTTTTTTTAAACAAGGAACTTTTTACTGCTGTTGACATTCATTTTTTCGTTTATTGATTTTAAGAAAATGGAGTACATTCTCAATAAGAAATTGATTCAAGTTACGACGATGTTTGATGCGGCTATGCTTAGAAACAGCTACACCAAACATACTGACAATTGGTTTATCTTTGAATATTCAACCAGAATCATATATTACTAGGGTGTGACCACCATTATTATTCTTAAGACAAAAAAACAAAAATTGTTTTGCAAAAGTTCAATCAAAATATCTGCTGTATACCAACAAAAATTAAGAGCCAAAATTTTTTCTATACTTAACAGAATAATTGACTGGATTCGACAAGACGGAAGTGGAACTGTATATGAACATAATAGGCTTTGACTTCATGCCAAAGGACAATCATAGTTTGAGAGCATGGAAAGCAGAGGAAATGAGCCCCCCCACCCCCCTGGCATTAACTCCCCCAAGATTTCAAGACCTTACTCCATCCTGCTTGCATTGAATTTTTAATATGCTTGCTTCTAGCATATAGTTGTCTACAATCTTCACATGGCAAGCTTAAATTAATAGAATACAAGATCCAGTAAAATGCAAAACAAGCAGTTTTGATTCAAGTTTCTGGCTTCTGTTCACTTTCTGGAATGGCAGTATCTTGCAAATCAATTCTCCCTGCATGAATACAGCGTGTTAAAACATATGCCTTACAATAACGGTCTTTAACTAACATTAATATTGGTCAAACTGGAAGAAACAAACTACTAAAAATAAGTGTTGTTGCATCAAAAGAAATTAGAACGTGCGAACTTGCAATGCCATTACCAGTGTACATTTGAGTATGGATGATCATACCTAACAAGGAAATCAAGGAAGGGGATTTTGATGACCCATTTACTCTGATATCTTCATCTGTAAAATATAATGTCAAAATCTGAGGATGAATACTAAAAAATTAAAGCAGCAAGTGATAGTTATTTTAGTCAACAAGTATTTGTCATATTCTTGGTCATCCTAAGGTGCGGTTTGTTCACCTTCACGGTTATTTCATTTGTCCGAGTATCTTCCTAGGCCATATTTATAACAGTTGGAGGATAACCATTTCATTTAATGGCACGAAAACACATTTCTTTGCCAGAAATTATTTTGTTCTCAAACGCATTTCCCAGATTTTATTCGTAAGAACTATTAGATTTAGATGCCATCTTTTTGTGTCATTTTATGTCAATCTATCATATGGTCTTGATACAGGTTCCACAACAACTGTCAAATACCAAGAAAGCTTGCAACTGTCCTGCATCACCCCGTCTTTATTGAGCTGAATCTTAGTTTCATTCATTCTCTTATCTCAGTCAGTCTCCCAAGTTTAGTTAGCAAAATAATTATCTTAGTCTCCCAGCTTTCTTAATATAAATGTAAATCCAGGAAATCACCAAACACGAATAAAATTCCAAAATTACGTTTTGTCCTGACAGTATGAAGCACCCAAAGTTGCATACCTGTACTTTCAATCGATTTAAGAATGTCCGATTTCTTAAATGTATATCCTATGAAATTAGTGTCTTTGGATGTCAACATCTGCAAGTGTTGAAAACAAATATTACAACTTTGCAATTTTAAATAAACAGTAAATTATCAAGGAAGCGGGAAGCTGTTCAAAAACAACAGCAGAAGTGTTTCAGCTTAAAAAAAACTATTAAAGCAATGATTCTAGAACAAATTTGACAATAACACAGAAATAGAGGACAAACAGATTTTGCTAGACCTTTCTACTCCAGGTACTGAACTGTTCATCAAATTAACATTCTAAACCAACAAAATGTAGTCAACTAAACTATGAATATATGTAGATGTAACAAGAGGCAGACATAATTATTTTTAAAAAAAATAAAATAAAGGGTACCCAAAAATAAATTGTCTTAAGTTATTATTAGTTTAAGAAATGGTGCAACCAAAAGGAAGTGTTCTTTTTTTCTATACCTGCACTATGCCCATACGCACCGGCACACACATGTATACATATGGCATGGAAAAGTTCAAAGACACAAGCAGATGTGCTACAATTAAGAGTTCAAAGCATGGATGCTCTTGCTAATGATCTTGATAAATCAAAAGGTTAAAAAAATACCTTTCTCCAAGGTCCCACAGTTTCTGTTACGGATGGTGGGCCTACCTGCCAATTATAGAAATCACAAGTTTAGTTGCGCTTAGGAAGTATGAAAATAGAAGACATAAATCAATACTACCCAAAAGCTACAGTTTTGGAAAATATTCTGTTACCGACTCATTGTCTGCACATGATAACAAAATTGAAAGGAAAGGTCCAAATAACTCACGTGGATCCCATCCAGTGACATGAGAGGAAAGTGGGGTCTTGACCCTTGAATACAAAATGGGTGGGAGGGGTTTTTGATATTATGAAAAATGTGAGAAGAAAAATTTCAAGGGTGAGATTTAAAACATGTGAGAGAAAAAAAATTGAGAAAATCCAAAATAAAAAATACTTTTTTGGAAAAGATTAAGGGAACAATTTCAAACGAAAAAAAAAAGTTTAAGCTTATAGTTAGTCTGCATTTTCTTTATCACTTCGAAAACTAACCGATTCTATAGAACCAACAGCTACAAAACCATTTTCCCACTTGCTGGGATCAATTAGATGCATCCAACAAATATCATAAGGTCCTAACATGAATCACATCTGACTATAAACCATATAGGCATGGATCACCGATTCTTATAGAATCGTTAAGAATTGGTTTAAGACTGTTATTGCCATAAATCTAAATTAAGTATTAATTAATATATAGATACAAAGAGACGGTAATGCATGTTTGCTTTTTAGAATTAAAATTGTAACCATTTACTGTAATCTACCCAACAACTTAAACTTTTAGGGACATTGATCATTAACAATGTACTAGAGGTTTTATGATCCAACATTTAGTAGTTGGATCCTTGTTACCCCCTTCTAAATACAATCATGAAATTATGTTTGAGCAGAAGGCAAAGTGGGATTTATGTGTCTTCCATGCAAGAGACCTGAGGCTGGCCATAATGTAACAGTAGCAGGAACAATAATTTGCACTGTGTTGAAGATGGGGACCAAAATTTAGAAAACGCATATAACTAAACCATTTAGGATATTATCTTGCACATGCATTATGACACATTTTCTTTACCTAATCCATATGTTTGGTAATCGAATGATTTTAGAGTTTACCACAAATTATAGCATGTGAATAAATTTCACTCATTTCCAATGCACAAACTTTCCTGTAATATGTACTTACATCAGGAAACTTTTCAAAGTTCTGTGTGTCCAAGTCTCCAATGACTGTAGGTTTATATGCAGCTTCCAATTCATAAAGCATGTCCCACTGAACACCCCTGAACCATGGATGAGCCTGAAAAACAAGTGCACTGTGTTTAAAATTGACTTATGCAGGCTATTAGTATTTGGAATCTTCTAACAGCATAACACTAACTGCCTGACATATGAGGAATCATCAATTTCTTAACTAGAATAAAAGGTTGAGAGAAGGAAAAACAAACAAGGAATATGGTTAGTATTTTAATGAATTGTCATTACAAACAGGCTATGTGTGTTTGGTTTCACGGTAGAGTATTATAATTGATTTTGCTTCCTGTCAAACATGATTTTAATGAAAATAGGAAACTGGAAGAAAACAAAAAACAAGCTTCCTGAAACGGACTTGGGTATTATGGGGTACTTAACTAGCTTGGTTCTTCCCCCTTGATAGCTAGTTTTTAAAGGAGGGTTTCCCAAATTCTAAGATACTTATTCACTTCCCAATGCCCACTTTACGAAAGCAACGTGTTAGCTTCGGTAAGAATTTTCTTTGACCCTCTCCAAAATGTAAATCAACCAGGGTGTTTAGTTACTGTCATGCCAAATATTTTGGAATCCAAATCTTGATTTGACTAGGGGTGATAAAGTAGCCTTTTCATTGAGTTGGAAATTTTGCAGTAAGTTTTACATCAAACTATCTTTTAAAGTAAAAAACTCAAACATAAATTACGTTGCTTTTAAACTCAATTGTAACCAAATCAATTATACAAAAACAACTCCATTCAAAATCGCATTTTTCGAGCAGTCACCCAAACACACATTATTCTCATGAGAGATGTTACCTTTATTTCGTCTACTCCTCTTGTTCCTAGTCTTGTGTCAACGTCACATAGTAAGCGACAGATGAGATCCTTAGCTTCAGCTGATATCTTGGGTTCTTCGGGGAATTTCAGGCATGTTTTCCAGTTCACAATCTGACACAAACAATACAGGAAAACCAACTTGTAAGGAATAATTAATTTAGAAGATACAGGGAGGATAGAAAATTCAATCAACAGCAATACCTTACGGCAGGTCATCCTTGGATCATCAGAACAAAATGGTGGATATCCAACAAGCATCTCATACAAGATTGCCCCAAGAGACCACCAATCACACTCTATTCCATACCCCTTCTTGAGCAAAACTTCGGGAGCCATGTAATCAAGAGTTCCAACAGTTGAATATGCCTGAAGTGTAAAGTTGATAAAGTTAACAGACTTTGTAGGTTAAATATCAAACAAAATTGCCCCTTAATATTACATAGTAGTGGCTTGATAAATTTTCAATTAAAGTTAAAGCATTTTTGGATTTGATTGCTCTCTTTTTTGAAAGTAAAAAGAGTTCCCTGGAAGATTTTGATTATAAACAGTTTCCAATACCAAATAAATTAATTCAAACAAACACTTAAACACTGATCCATACGCTTCAACTATTTCTCTGTTACACCAATTGGTACACATGACATACTGAGGAACTTAACATAGGGGAGACTCATACCAATGCACGGCGATTACGCTTCCACGCCTGTAATTGTTCCTTCGGCATCAACCAAGGGGAGACAAAATTATATTCAGTTTCACTAGTTGATTCTTGACCGTTGAAATCTTCATTTTCCAATAAAATTGTTGAATACTTGTCATCAAGAGTCTTACATAAACCGAAGTCTGAAAGCTTCAAATGACCATTTTTATCCAGTATAAGGTTATCTGGTTTTATATCCCTACAAGCAAAATAACGTCAACTCAGCATAACACTACTAACATAAATTTCGAAATATTCCCTCAGATACATGTTAGTATGTTACATATAATCTTATGTAAGTGGTAAATGTAGCTTTGATCACCTGAAGACAAAAGGTTATTGGAAGACCAGTTGACTGTACAGTAATTTAATATAATCATTTCACAACAGCATAAAAGTGAACAATAATTGGAGTGTCCCTAACTATAGTCCTTTAAAATCTGATGACAATCTAAATATAAGTCACATAAGCTCTACTCAACATCTGCATTCCTTGTTAGTATGGTAAGCTGCTTACAAGTAAGATACTTCTTTTTGCTACTTCAGAGCAGTGTTTTATTTTTTTAGACCAAGCTGTAAGCTAAGTTTTACCTCCCAAGTGTTCTCTGCCTACAACTCATAGTCTGTTATGCTGCATAAACTGGATATTGCCAACCAATAGAACAAAAATTGTACAATTCGAAAATAGCCATACCTATGTACATAGTTGTGCTGATGTATTGAGTGGATAGCAAGAATACTTTCGGCAATGTAGAAGCGAGCAACATGTTCAGAAAGAATATCTTCTCTCATTAGCAATGTCATGATGTCACCACCAGGTAAATATTCCATGATGAGATATAGGAAATCTGAATCTTGGAACGAATAATGGAGTTTTACTATGCATCTGCTATCAACCTCTGCCAGCAAGTTCCTCTCAGATCGAACATGTTCGACCTAAATTAGAAGAATGACATCACGATGTAAATATAAGTACACCAATTGATTCTATTCTAAACTCCAAAGGAGAGACTAACTTCATAGATGGTTTTTTGTATTCTGGCATTGAAATTCTTAGCCTGTATATAATTATTGAACCCGAAGTTACAATGATTATTTTACTCCATTTTTATCCATTATCAAAGTACATATGGAATCAGCTTCTAGAAACAGATAAATAAAATTGCAAGACAACATAACTGCTAGAAACAGCATGGAGGTATAAAGAAGAATCAAGTTTGGTGACTGCACAGTGCCTTCTAGTAAAATAAACAGAGTTACAAAAATAAGATACTATTTGCTGATTAACAAATAAGAAAAACTAAACAAAATAAATGCATCCATATAACACCAGTTTACTAACAAATCACAATTATATGCTGATAACTGAAAACTAGCAAGGCATCCCAGCTGGATACATTAATGATTTTGAGAGTTAAACTCAAATTTTACCATATATACAAAACAAAAGTCAAACCATCACAATATCGGTTAGTCTAATTAGGAAAGTATTAATGAAATCGATGACATGGAGGAAAATTAGGTAAAACACTGATAAATTGTAAGTTCGCTTCTTTTCTGCCTGGTATAATTTTGAAGAGTAATGCGCTAAATTAGTATGTGTGTGTGGAAAGTTTGACAGACAGTACCTGACCACGGCTAAGCATCTCTGACTTCTTCAATTTTTTCATGGCAAAAATCTCTCCAGTACTTTTAGCACGGCATAACCTCACCTACATTTTTCAAAAAAGCAAACAACTTACACTGATGCACAAACATACTTTAAGATCATAATAACAAGCAAACACTACATCAAAGAAACTACAAGTATATGAAGTAAAATTGTCTTTCTGTACCTCGCCAAAGGCACCTTTACCAATTACTGTTAATTGCTCGAAATCATCTATTCCAATTTTACGTCTCTGAAGCCTCATATACTCAGTTTCTTTACGCTCTAAATTCCTCATCATCACCTCCTGCTCTTCCGCTGGTAATTGAGATTCCTGCACTTTCCTTTGTAGCGCTCTGCGCCTGAAAAACAGAGCAATAACAAATGTCAAGCAATAACACTTCATAATATTAATTAAATTCAACATAACAGTATCATAATCACAGATAAACTACATGTTTAAATGCAAATAATATTATAATTCGCATATAATCTATTACTATTGATACATAATCTATAATCTAAAAATCTATTACAATTAAATTAAAACTTAAAAATTAATAATCACATACTTCATGAAACAGAGCAATAACAAATTTCAAATAATAACACTTGATATTACTTACATAAATTCAACATTACATTATTATAATCATCACATGTACCAAATCACAGATAAACAAAATGTTTAAATTCAAATAATCTTATAATTTAACACATAATAAACTAAATGTTTAAATTCAAATAATCTTATAATTAACACATAATCTAAAAATCTATTACTGTATGCTAAATTAATAAACACTTGCTGAAGGATAATTGATTAATAAACACTTGCATAAAATTCAAACTAAACTTAAACAAACTATTAAATACCGAAGATCATCACAAAGTGAAAGTAATAAATACGAAAACGAAAACAGTGAAATGCGAGTTAGGTAGTTATGTTATGTACCTATCTTTGCGATCCTGCAATCCTTGAAGATAATTCTTATAATGATTCTCGATGAATTGTTTAGCAGCAGCGGCTTTCTGTTTCGTTACCGGAGAAGAAACCGATACATCGGTGCCGGAGTCAAAGTCACCGCGATCATACTTCATGTTAAGAGCACCGAGACGAACGGTTCCATCGTAACCGTCCATTCCGATCGGCGATCACGAGATCTAAGGTTGCGATTGCGATGATGATGATGAAGGAGGTGTTGTGAAGAGTGAGGGAGGCGTATGTAGTAGTAGTAGTAATGTTGTTGGTGGTGTGAGTGGGAACGAAGGAAAGAGAGAAAGAGGGAAGTATTTGTTGGAAAAGAAATAAAAAGTGCTTCAAAGCTGTAATGAAGCTGTCTTATCTGTAAATATGAGTTGTCTTTTCTTAATTTTTTATTTTTAATATTTAAAAAATGGTTCGGTTAAATATAGAGGGACAATTAAGAGACCCTGTTTTGTCTTTTTGATTAGTTGCATTACACCATAGTCAATGTAATACTCTTTTTTTTTAGACGGTCAGTGTAATAATAATATTCTTGATTAAATTCTTTAAAAAAAATGAGTTTAATTGGGGAGGGTTCATGGTCCAAAATAATTTTATATGCTATCAATCAAAATATTTTAAATTTTTATGTTAATTAAATTATTGTCCTATTTTTAATTGACGTGATGACTTAAAATATTTTAATTGATCGTGTGTACAAAATTATTTTGGACTGTCAATCCACCACCATTAAACCTAAAAATAATATTCTTGATTAAATATGGTAGTTTTTCTTGACCGAAAAAATACTACCTAATATGGTAGCTTTATCTTCTTTCTTGCTTTATTATTTATGATTTTTCCTTTTTTCTCTATTCTTTTTTCATAAAATTTCCTTATTTTTCAAGTATACTTATTTGAAAATTTAATATTTGAGAAAGATAAAATCCAATGAATAATATTTTTTAATCATAGTTTAGTGACTATAATTTTACAGTTTTAAGGTGAACAAATGCTTCCTTTTTTGACAAAATGAATAAGGGGAACATCCCCTTTTTATGTAAAGCATTTTTTTAAAGAGATGTATATATAATGCATTGTTTTTAACGATAGAGTTATGTTAAATCATGAAACCATTGAATGATATTTTTGTAAGGATTGAAAGATAGTTTAATTTTATTTATATATATATATATATATATATATATATATATATATGGATCGAATGATAACATTTTAATAGAAAATTTACATTGGAGAAGATAAGAATTTAGAGTATTACCCGCATTTTATTTTTTTTCTTCCCAAAACGCATACATCCTTTAGTCATTACTATGAGTAAAAATCTACATTTAAGATTCATTTAATTAATGATGTATAGGATCTTTATTATATACCACATATATTATTTAATGAACAAATTTAAAATGTTACTTATAATAGTGATCGAAGAGTGTATTTTGTTTACGATGAAATCCATGTGTTGTCTACCAATAGAAAAATGGTTTTGCACCAACAATAAAAATAAAAAAAATGGTTTTAGACCTAATTTGGAATGTGAACGTAAAATATAGCCAAATATGTCAACATTCAGAAAACATAATTTTAATGTGTTCTTTTTACACCTTTCAAAAAAAAAGTGTTCTTTTTGCATTTTGTCAAAAAAAAATTGCGTTCTTTTGACATAGTTATTTTTTTTTTATGCTGCTGTATTAATATTGTCAAAAAGTTACTATTTTTTGTCAGATAGCTTAGTGGCTAGAATTCATCTTATAAGGTGAAGAAGTGGGGTGTCCGGGGTTCGAACCCCGGCCCCTGCATATAATAATGCATTGTCCTACCAACTAAGTTATGCTCACGGGACCAAAAAATTACTACTTTATCCCCTTAAAAAAATCATTACTTTACCGGTATAAATAATTCTAAAAAGGTAAAATAATAAAACTTTAAATTATTTTGTTGTGACAACATTAAATTTGGTGGGTATGTATTATAGTATAAAATTATTTCTAAAATATATCATCTTTATCTTTATAATATTAATTCCTAAATTATTTCCATCTTTATCATAGTATTATCATGGATTTTATATAAAAAAAAGTTTAACAAATGTATTTAAGGTATTGTTTAACTAATTAAAAGTAATAACTTTTATTAAGAAAAACTGTGTAATTATAACTTTTACATCTATTTAATTATGTATTCAAGAATAAGAAAAAAAATTAGAGAATTGTTTAACATGATTCATATTAGAGAAATATTAACGGGTGTTTTCATGACATTTTTTAAGACATTTAAATGATACTAATTTTTTTTTAAAATACGTGTAATTAATGTATTAAAAATTAAAATATTTGAGTTTTGTGTAAATTAATTTTTTTTTTACAATCTTTAAAGAATGCATCGGAATCACTTAAGATCCTTCATTTTATATTTGGTCACTATGTCATTAAATTTAGGAAATTAATTTAATTAAATTATATTATTAAATTTGTTTTTTTAAGGGTATTATTAAATTTGTTGTTGAGAGAGAGTGGGATTGTGCATCGTTTTCCTGACATGAAAGTGGTGGAATCCTTGGAAGCATTTTTCACATTCATCATGATAGCAGATTCTGACTTGTGGGGAGAGATACATAGAATCAAACAACGCTATTGTCGGCGGAGATCCATATAATCAAATAGTGGAAAATGTTTCATAGTCACGTTCTAATAATTATGCGTGTAAATCACGCATTTGTTGCACCAGGTCTCGCTGTGTGGCGACGTACAGTAGGGGTCCATAATACGGATCTCAACGGGCATATGTCAAGGGTGTGGTGACGAGGGAGCGGAGCATTCTCCGACCCCTCGATTCTGATTCTCTATTGTGGTCTACTGAAGGATTTTTTTGAGTATATCGACCGTGAGTTCAAACGTATGATGATAGAGGTTTTAAATAAAATTCTAGATAAAAAGTCAACACTTATAAAATATTTGATCGTCGATAGCAAAAGAAAAAACAGAAAATGGAGAATATTGACAACCATACAAGTTCGAGAAATACAAACCGACAACAATAAAGGTTAAGTGTGTGTTGGACTGTAGCGTGTTAACGTTGATGCTAGTTTAATAATTGTCACGGATATGGTATGTCACTTAAATGACTAGTGCTACATAAAAAATAAAAAATAAAAATAAAAAACTTAAATGACTAGTGCTTATTTTATTTTGAAAGGTTAAGTATGATGTTGGTCCGGAGAATAATATGTTAATCAACAATGATTTTTTTTGTTCTGATTCGCAAGAACAATGTAGTTGACCAAAAGAGATGGTCTAAGGTTGATGTTTTATTAAGAACTATTGGGGTTTTTCTCTTAAAGAGTGGGATGTCTCATCGCATTTTTTAGTTGTGAAGGAGTTCCTTCCCTTACAATAATCTTCGGAGTATGAAAGTAAAGTTGTGCATCATCTTGTAGCACTAAGGTGGTACATAGGATTTGATATAATTTTGTTAGATTAAGTCTTTACGTGGGATTTTCATTGTTATGTTCTTGTCGTGGTCACATTATGACTTATTTTGAATTTGTCGTGTTTTGTTCCGAACATGTTGTAACGACAATGTGGAGGCGTTTGTGGGTTCGACCAACACCACTATCTGCTCGTTTTATCTGTCTTCTTGTGTTATCTTCATTTATGCACTTTTATGTTTATTTTCTTCTTATAGTGTGTGTTGTTGTTACTAGTCTTTACGATCCATCTTAATTCTTGATGCGTATTATCCCTTTATTCCAGGTGAATACTTGGTATGAGGTGTACCTTCCACTTTGTTGGTGTCCTCGCCTTTGGAAGACAAGTCCTCGACCAAGAGGTATGTTTCCCTTCCCTATTTTTTTTTGTTTTTTTTATCAAAGCATTAAAATATAAAATATAAAAGACAAGAGAGACCTGAACTAATACAATAGA
>Ga0099826_10002033_pt1 | contig 12764 bp, 5 predicted proteins | sample Mtrugardesep15_FD_76830 | JGI IMG/M metagenome (GOLD analysis project Ga0099826, IMG submission 76830) | Root nodule microbial communities of legume samples collected from California, USA - M. trunc garden sep15 | ecosystem: Host-associated > Plants > Roots > Nodule | place: USA: California...
AAAAAACACAAAAATAATATTTATAAAAAATTTTTATATATATATATATATATATATATATATATATATATATATATATATCCATTTTCCATGTTCGTGTATCAAAACGCCACATGACACATATTTTTCTTTTTCATTTGTAAGAATATAAAAGTTAATAAAATCAAATTTAAGACTTTGAAGAATAGCATACTCAAAGATGTCAAAATATAATTAATATAGAGTTTAGTTAAATCTGAATTAGTTGGTTAGAATTTGTTTATTTAGTTTTGAGGAGTTAGTTAGTTATTAGATAGTTAGTTTGTTGATTCCTTTACTAGCTCATGTACTCAATTACCATATCTTTCATCAAAATAATTCCATATGAATTCTAAATTTTTTTCTTTGTATCGAACTCTCAGATCTCTCAGATTAATCTTCAACTCTTTGATCTTGTGATTTATAACAACTCTTGTAAAGCTTTTCACCAATTCTCTGCCCTATGTCAATTTTAGCTAATTGAAAAATTATGTATATAACTCAGTTGGTAGAACAATGCATTATTATATGCAGGGACAGAGGTTCGAACCCTAGACATTCCACTTATTCACTTTATAAGGTGAATTCTAGCCACTAGGCTACCTGACAAAAAAAAAAATCCTTAATATGGTTACACCTCAAAAGATAAATATTTTCATATGAAAAATATGTTCCTAGTATCATACTAGATTTTTTTTTGGACAAGTAATCTAGTGGCTAGAGCTTACACAATTTAATTGTGAAAAAGTGAAATGTCTGGGGTTCGAACCCCAACCCCTGCATATAAAATGCAATATCCCTACCAACTGAACTATGCTCACAGGGTATATCATATTAGTTTTATAAATAATAAAAAAAATCTATTAACAACAAATTCATAAAAATAAAATATTCATATGTAATTTGAAATAATATTTTATGATTTTGGATGTAAATATCTAAATTATACTCTATGTATAAATAAAAAAAGTTAACATCACACAAATAAGTTTGATATTTGAGTTCGAACTCTAAATCATGTATAAATAATGTAACATCTCTACCAATTGATCTAAACACATAAAACGGTTGAATTTTTTTAAAAGAAAACAGGTTTATATTTAATTAGCATTAATTAATTAATGCTCTAAAACTAATTATTTTGGCTTGTTAAAAAAATGCTATAAAACTAATCCCTAACCGAAATATCTTTGTGACTTTCCATGATTTTGACATTGCACCGGTTTTTGTTTTTAAATTCTACCTAAATTACCACCAAAAAATTCTACCTAAAGTATAACGTTTCATTTTACAAATTAACTATCCCTTCTACCTAAAGTATATATCTTATCATTAGAAAAACAAAAGTATATATTTTATCTTTATAACTTTTTTTTTCAAAGGATTTTTACAACTTAATTGTCTATATATATGCAATGGTACTATCAATATTTTTTTTTGACAGAAAGATGGTACTGTGGATCATAAAAAAATGCAATAGTACTAAAAACAATCTTTTGAATTTCTTTTTTGAAGGGAACATTGAATTATGTGAGTCACAAATCGAACCCAAATCTCACTATATTTTTTATTTAGTGATCGTTTTATAAACCCCTTAAATTGTTTTACAAAAATATCTTTAAAAAGTTGCAATCGAGTTAGGGTTTACCAAAAAGAGTGTTTATTTGAAATTACGATCCGATCAATTAAACAAAATTTGAGGGATTTCTTGAGCAAACACCTTTTTATTTTCAAAATTCAATGTTGTTGTATTTTTTATTTTTTTTGGTACAAACAATGTTGTTGTATTTATCATGTCAAATTTAAACATGATACCATACCCAAAGGAAAATAAATATTTCACAAGAGTTTTAGCCATGTTTTATTTTAAGTTTAAATCTGATTTTCAGACTCTTACTTAAGCTAGAAGAAACTGACATAATCTAGTTATTTTTTTTAGGAATCATCAAATAACTTTTTCAGCAAATATAATAATTTTCATATTCCATTTCACTAATTTTTTTAATTTACCAAAAAGTTAATTACTTTAATAATTAATTAATAATTGTTAGTACTAAATAGGAAAATGTAAAGCCCAAAAAAAGGAAGAAGTCAAGTGAGAAATTAAGGAGATGATTGTGCTTAAAACAGAGAGACATTGGATTGAATTTTTTTTTTTTTTTGTAATAAAATATTATGTTTCCTTATTTTCCTCTGTTTAAAAACAGAGACTTCGCTCACTCCTATGATCCATTGTTTTGTCACATTGCACCTTTCTCGGATCTCTCTCTCACACCTTTTTATTCTCTTCATCTTCCTCTTCACATTCTCTTCAAAACTTGGTATTTTTCATCTTCTCTCTCTGTTTTTTCTTGCTATTTTTTCTATTCTAAAATGATCTAAGCTTTTATGATCCAACCATTGATCTGATTTAACTCTTTCATTGCTTAAAGTTTCAATCTTCGTGAGTTATAATATCAAATTATGTTTTTTGTTGTATTGTTTAGTGTTTTAAGTTGTTTTTTATATACGGAGATTTGTTCTGGCTTTAAATAGGCCCCACTAGTGGAGTGTGGGGTTGGTCAGGGTCGGATACAGAGTTTTCAAAAGAACAAGTTTTTTGAAAATTAATGTGATCAAAAAGTTTTTTTTTTTTTTGTATGGTTTATGTGATCTGATGAGAAATGGGGTTGTGTGATTTGTAGGTGAAAAATGGCACAAATTCATCTTCATGGTACTCTTCATGCTACTATCTATGAGGTTGATAAGCTTAATGCTGGTGGTGGAGGAAATTTCCTCAGCATGGTACTGTTTTATTTAATTATTTTGGTCTATTTGGATCTGATGATTCACTTGTTGATTTTGAGCTTTTATGTTTTTGGATTTTGTAATTTGAAGTGCATGTGTTTTGATTTGTTTTTGCAAATGAGTGAATTAAAAAAAAAAGAATATTTTGGTGGTGGGGATCACTGATGCATCAAAGTGGACCCTGCTTGCTTTTAGGATCTGTGATCTGTTTGATTATTTTATATTGTACTTTATCAATTAATAAATAAAAAGTTCTATTGATTTTTTTCAATCAATCTGTGATGAGACTTACATTTCTAATCTTAAATTATGTAGCAACATGCATCATTTTTCTGATACTATCGATCATTTGCAAACCATTGGGTGAATTATCTATATCGATATGACAATGTTAATCTATATTAGTGTTGTCAAATGTCGGCCATAGCAGCGCCACGGCGGATTTTTTGGCAACCGCCATGCCTAATTTGTAACAGATGGTGGGGGGCCATGGAGTTTTATGGCAGCTCAGAATGACGGACTAGATTATCTTATACATCCGTTATAACACGCATGCAATGTTTAAGTAAAAAACTGTGTATTCTTGAATCTTAGTCAATGGATTTTGCTTTAGTTATTTGATTCTATACTTGCCAAAGCTATATCAAATTAATGTTGATTATTCATGCATATTCACACACATACATTGCACATGGTGAAAAGAGAATATCTGGTTTCTTTAGTGTAGCGTTTTTATTTTCCCCGTTCATTATTAATGACCCTATTTATTTGCTTATACTTTTACAGATCAGGCAAAACATTGAGGAAACGGTTGGTCTTGGAAAGGGAGTTACTAAACTCTATGCTACCATTGATTTGGAGAAGGCAAGAGTGGGAAGGACAAGAATTATTGAAAATGAGCATACTAATCCCAAATGGTATGAATCTTTTCACATTTACTGTGCTCATTTGGCTTCAGATATCATATTCACTGTGAAAGATGATAATCCTGTTGGAGCAACTTTAATTGGAAGAGCATATGTGCCTGTCGAGGAGGTCTTGAATGGTGAGGAAATAGATAGGTGGGTGGAAATTCTGGACACTGAAAAAAATCCGATACAAGAGGGTTCGAAGATCCATGTGAAGCTGCAATATTTTGATGTCACGAAAGACCGCAGTTGGGCTCGAGGCATTCAAAGCGCTAAATTTCCTGGAGTTCCGTATACTTTCTTCTCACAGAGGAAAGGATGTAAGGTATCTCTTTACCAAGATTCTCATGTGCCGGATAATTTCATCCCTAAAATACCACTTTCTGGTGGCAAGAATTATGAGCCTCATCGGTGTTGGGAGGATATTTATGATGCCATCACTAATGCAAAACACATGATATACATTACCGGTTGGTCTGTTTATACCGAAATTTCCTTGGTGAGGGATTCTAGGAGGCCAAAGGCTGGCGGAGACACAACAATTGGTGAGCTTTTAAAGAAAAAGTCCAGTGAAGGTGTTAGGGTTTTGATGCTTGTTTGGGATGATAGAACATCGGTTGGTTTGTTGAAAAAGGATGGATTGATGGCTACTCATGACGAAGAAACCGCTCAGTTCTTTGAAGGTACTGATGTGCACTGTGTTTTATGCCCCCGCAATCCTGATGATGGCGGTAGCATCATTCAGGATTTACAAGTTTCCACCATGTTTACTCATCACCAGAAGATTGTGGTTGTGGACAGTGAATTACCTGGTGGAGGGTCGGATAAGCGAAGAATTGTGAGTTTTGTTGGGGGTCTTGATCTTTGTGATGGAAGATATGATACTCCATTCCACTCACTTTTTAGAACCCTCGACACAGCACACCATGATGATTTTCATCAACCTAACTTTCCAGGTGCTGCAATCACAAAAGGCGGTCCAAGGGAACCTTGGCATGACATTCATTCCCGCCTTGAAGGACCGATTGCTTGGGATGTGTTGTTTAACTTTGAGCAACGATGGAGGAAGCAAGGTGGGAAGGATTTACTTGTCTCTCTAAGGGAGCTTGAAGATTCTATTATTCCTCCATCCCCGGTAACATTTCCGGATGATCACGAGACATGGAATGTTCAGCTGTTTAGATCTATTGATGGTGGGGCTGCTTTCGGGTTTCCAGAGACTCCTGAAGATGCTGCGAGAGCTGGGCTTATTAGTGGAAAGGATAATATCATCGATCGTAGCATTCAAGATGCTTATATTAATGCTATTCGGCGTGCAAAGAACTTCATCTACATTGAAAATCAGTATTTCCTTGGAAGCTCTTTTGCTTGGAGTGGTGAGGATATTAAGCCTGAAGACATTGGTGCTTTGCATTTAATCCCAAAGGAACTTTCACTTAAGATTATGAGTAAGATTGAAGCCGGGGAAAAGTTCACTGTGTACGTTGTTGTCCCAATGTGGCCAGAGGGTGTCCCAGAAAGTGCATCGGTTCAGGCAATATTGGACTGGCAGAGGAGAACAATGGAGATGATGTACAAGGATATCGTTCTGGCACTCAGGGCAAAGGGAATCGAGGAAGATCCTCGGAATTATTTGACGTTCTTCTGCCTCGGTAATCGGGAAGTAAAGAAACAAGGAGAGTATGAGCCTTCCGAACAACCAGAACCTGATTCAGATTACGAGAGAGCCCAACAGTCCCGACGTTTCATGATCTATGTTCATACCAAGATGATGATAGGTAAGTTTGAAAACCACTGTCATAAATTACAGGCTGCAGCAATCTCACAAATTTTTGAAGCATTATTTTTTAATCATTACTTTCATGATTATGCATACTTTTTTTCTTTCTTTGTAGTTGATGACGAATACATAATCGTTGGATCTGCCAACATCAACCAAAGATCAATGGACGGAGCGAGGGACTCTGAGATAGCAATGGGAGCCTATCAGCCCTACCATTTAGCTGCAAGACAGCCAGCACGTGGTCAAGTCCACGGTTTCCGCATGGCATTATGGTATGAGCACCTTGGCATGCTTCATGACTCCTTCCTTCATCCAGAAAGTCAAGAATGTATCAGAAAGGTGAACCAGATTGCTGACAAATATTGGGATCTCTATTCCAATGAGTCACTCGAGCACGACCTTCCTGGACACTTGCTTCGCTATCCGATTGGAGTTGCTAGTGAAGGAGATGTCACACAGCTGCCTGGATTTGAATTTTTCCCCGACACCAAGGCTCGGATTCTTGGCGGCAAAGCTGATTACCTCCCTCCTATCCTCACTACTTAGTTTGGTTTTTATACTTTTTGTTGACAATATTGAAGAATGCTTACTTACATCCTAATCTTTGTTTTCATTTCTATTTGTGGTTTGAACTTTGAAGAGTAATAATCTTTTTTGCTTTTTATATATATGCTGAGAGTAACAATGAGCCAAATACAGATTTTTGTGATTTGATATTGTTAACTGCTATGACTTTAGCTGGTTTCTAATCAGTGTTTCCTTTCTCCCTTAATGTCATTATTCTTTAACTTCATTTGTGGTTTAATTTTTTCGAGCAAGCTTACCTTTGATAAGGTATTGGCTAACAAAAGAATATCATATCATATGATATATAGTTTTTATTTGAGGGGGTTTCCTGAAGATTTTGGTAGTGGCATACTATTTTTTTTAGTGGAGTGTTGATTAAGAAATTAATCTTCCATATATTTTTCTATTGGTTTTGTAAACAAAAATAAACTTACAGCAAGACTCACATACACTAATTATAGAGAAGAGATATATTGCGGATTCGAGCTTGTGTACCAGCACACCAAAATGTCATAGTCTTTTACCTTCTTAGGTGTACTTAATTGACATTAATATTTAAGATAAATATGATTATGATCCCTATAAATATACCAACTTTTTATTTTAGTCCCTTTAAAAATTTTCTTCAACTTTTAGTCCCTATAAACTTTTCAATCATTACCTTTGGTCCCTAGTTTTAAGTTAATTTTTGTATTTTTTAATGAATTTTTGCATAAATATTGTAAAAAAAATTCCGAAAAAAATTAGAATTTTTTAACAAAACACAAATTAAATATAAATTTAACTGTCAAAAATATAAAAATTCATATTAATTTCATGTTTTGTTAAAAAAATTCTAATTTTTTTTTTGTGTGAGATTATTATAATATTATGAATTTTTCTGTAAAATTTTATTCAAAAATATGAATTTTACATATGATTTTATTTTAAAGGAGAGACCAAAAGTGAAGATGAAAATTTTTTGAGGGACTAAAAATTGAAGAAATTTTTTAGAGAAACTAAAACGAAATATTAACATATTTATAACAACCAAAAACATATTTAACCTTAATATTTTATTTATATTAAGGTGGCTCCACGTCCTCTCTCAAAAAGAAATTAAGGTGGCTAGCGTGGGCAATGTCTTTTACTTGTGTTGAAACAGGATTAGAAAATGTTGGGGCTACCTACCAATTTAATGACTATAAATCATGGCAACCATTTCTCTGATTAAGCTGGACTTTGCACATAAAAGTCTTCACACTTGTGTGGTAGGGAAATTGTCATTTTTACGTCTCATTTAGGGGGTCCTTCCAACGTTACTCTCTATGTTTCAATTTTTAATTTTTGATTTTTTATAAAACAAATGTATCTTATAGGTAACCATAAAGACTACTATAATCTTCTCAAAGTAACTGAAATTCATTTAAGGAGTTGACATATTCCAACAATTGTTTTTCTATACGCGTCGGTCGGAATCAAACCATGAACAAAATGATTAAGTGACTCAAGTATCCATCACTTATGATACAATACGTTAGCTAAAAAAAAGTTTTTGAACCCCTACTTTTTACTCCCAAATTGGTCATGATGTCAATTTTATTAACTGAATGCTCCTATGTCATTTTTTTTTAGGAGACGTCTTATGTGGCATTACATGATAGACTTGATTATAAAATAAGAAATCAAAATTTATTCTAATATTTATGTTAAAATGATAAAGTTAGAATTAAATATTACAATTAACTTCCTCTAAAAAAAATTACAATTAATTTCTAGATACTTGGGTTTGTGAACCCTTCTCACGAACTTCTACATGACGAGTCTCACATTATATTATTTAGAGTCTATAACTTTCATCAAAATCTTACAATTTATGAGATTACTCTGAAAATAGACCCTTACCATTCTTAATAAAATATTTCTTTTAATATAATATAGGCCAGAGGTGGAGCTAGGTGGTGGCAGGGGAGGCCATGGCCTCGGCCTCCCCAAAGTCCCAAAATTTACATTTTTAATGGGTATATATACACATTTTTACCTAAATGATATGTTATATAAATTAACATTTACATCAACATTTTAAGCAATTGCATCCAATGTAGTGGTAAGGTAGCGCACTTTTGACCTTTCCGTCATGAGTTTGAACCCTGTCATGATAATTTTAGTATTTTGCCAGTGAATTTTGTATTTTTAAACAAAAAATGATTGTGGAGATTTTCGAACCGCGTATAAGGTACCAAAATCAATACAAACCAGCCACTTGAACCTTTTCTTTATATATAGTTTTATTACAATATGATATTTATATATAAATATTAAAAAAAATACACCCTAAACACATGGCCCCTCCATAAAAATATTGTTGGCTCCGTCGTTGATATAGGCCACAAATTTTGTATCATATATTACTTTATTATTTTTAGGGTTGTGCGTAACATGAGTTTTGAACAATAATCTAAAGATAATCCCTTACCATTTTTAGTAATTTTTTTTAAAAAATATAATATATGAATTTCTTTTTTAATAATTATAAAAAATAATAATATGAGTCCACCTTTGGACCATTTTTGAGAGTACATATTAAACAAACCCTACATTTAATATCATGGATGACTGATTTTATACCTTTATAATATGTGAAGTATTAAATTTGTTAGAAAGAAATTGTCTATAAAACATTAAGCTAATCCGTAAAGAAAATAACACATGCATTCACTCATAAAAAGATGATACTGCATTTCTGTCGAGAAAGCATTGAGATAGTTATAATTTTGAGATTAAAAAAACAGACAGTATTAGTTGTATTTAGATCTGAATATAATATTAAATAGTTGAGAAAGAAAAAAAGTCAAATTCTATTATTCTATTTTATTTATTCAATCGTTGTGGTAGATCCATTCTAAGAACATGAGCATGTCGTATGAGGAGAATATTCAATTCTAGAATAAAAAAATCAGCCAACAATGATCAGCGACTTAGAATAATAGGTTATTGCTAAGTGCTAACATTACTTAATATATTTGGTGAGAGAAAAATATTACTTAATATTTGTCCAAGGTGGGCTTGATCAAATTTGATGTGCTATTACTAGTTTGTAAACTGTAAAAAATTTTGGCAAACAATATCACTCATTAGGTATATTAGAAATTGAAAGATTAGTTTATTGGTTAGATGAATTTTAAGTATTTCAATCGTATTTCAACTGATTAATTGTCTGGCGGCGTCTTCTCAATCGTATTTCAACCAAAGATAATATGCTCGGAAAGGGAGTAATTAATAATAATGATCAACAATGTGTGAGAGGTTGAAAAATGAAAGAAGATGTGGTTCGACTTTGTTACGGTTACTACAGAATCCTTTTCGATTCAACTTTCCAAAACTAGATACACTACACAACTTTCGTTTTCAACTAGATACTACACAACTTTCGTTTTCAACTAGATACACAACTTTCGAAAGAGAGAACAAAATTCTCCAGGTTGAAATCTAGATACACAACTTTTGTTTTCAACTATCACTATTGGTGGCTAAATCCTCTGTAGTGTTTTTTTATTTTTGGCAGTGAATCCTCTGTAGTGTTTGTCATCAATTTCATAGCTAGGTCCTTTTTGTTTTCATTTTGTTTTTTTTTTGAAGAAATCAAAATAGGATATATTAATAGCGGCGATGAAAAAATTCTCAGTACAAGATATACCAGAGAACTCACCCCGGATAAAAATTGTTTACATTTTGTTTTTTCAATTTTGAACTTTAACTTTGTAAACTTTTTTTCTTAAAAAAAGAAACATTGTAAACTCTATTTAGTCCGATTTTAACACATTTTGTACTTGAAGGACATCTTTAGTTTGTTTAATATGTTTCATTTTAATTTTCTTTTTAAAAGTAATATATAGAGAGCATGCTATATTCATTTGCAAAATATTTTTTCAATTAATCAAATATGAATTCTAACGAATTTTAATCTTTATCAAACTTCAAACTTGTTTTTTTATCTATGAGATGTACTTTCATCTCTACGATTCTATAATTTCTAGTATGATGTTGTAGTCCACTAGTTTTAATAAAATAATGTGTGACAAAAAAGAGAGTATAATACAACTGGAATATACTACACTTCTAGGTTTATTTATATTTCATCTTTAATAAACAAGCGTTCATAAAAGATATTTGAGATAGTGCAATCACTTTAAAAATTTGTTAAAATTGAGATAAATATGTTGTTAGTCCTTATAGGTCATCGATTTTTTTGTTATGGGCCATGTATCGTTTTTTTGTTGAAAGAAAGGTCTTAAAAGATCAAATATGTTTGTTAATGGTCTCTGACGAGAGACGCCAGTTTATGATAAAAATGTAACATGACAAACATAGAATGACATGACAAGAAGTGATGTATCGAATGAGATACAAGTGGATTACAAGTGTCTAAGTCATTAAATAGCAGAGACCTATTGACAAAAAATAAAATAAAAATCATATCTTAGAAAATACTTAATTTCTTCTTCTTTTTCTCGTCATATCTCTTCTTCATGTTGTCTCTTGCATCTCTTGTGTTCTCGTTATTGACACCGTTTTAGCATATTCGACAACCTCTTCATCATTGATTGCTAACTCTACTCCATTTCAATTGGCAGAATGTGGTTGTAAAAAATCAATGAGGATGTTCAACTCCAATTTCAATGAAAACCCTAACAGAAAAATATTGAAAATGTCCAAATTAGACAATGAGTTCGTTTGATAATCTTTCCTCCCAATCTTCTAATTTCATTATTTTTTTAGTTTGAATCTCTTTATATATGTTTAATTTGTGATGTATCTATGTTTGGATAGTGACAAGTTGCAAACTGTTCATATGGGATGATAAATTTGATGGGTATACTCCATATTTTTGTCCAACAACATCCGAACCTAGAAATCACTTTGATGGGAAGTGAGAAGTTGCAAACTATTCATAAGGGAATGAGAATACCTCAAATGCAAAGATTTCACTTGTTTTCCATGCACAATTTTGATCGTTGATGAGCTTTAAAGCACAGAAATGATTTAGCACCAATGAATATTAAAATCACTTCTTCTTCCTCTCCATTACAAGCTCACAACTATTTTTTTTTGTCAGGTAGCCTAATGGCAATAATTCACCTTATAAGATGAAGAAGTGAAGTGTTCGGGGTTCGAACCTTGGCCCCTGCATATAATAATGCATTGTCCTACTAACTGAGCTATGCTCACGGGACAGCTCACAACTCTTTATTCCTCTTTGGATTTCTATTTCTAAGAACCCTAAAATGCGGGGATGAAAATAAAAAGTATGTTTTTTGGGGGAAAAACCGATTGCCATGTGTGACTTAACCAACTCAATCTCACATCCCTTTCATTTTACACGTCAATCTCCTTTTGCCACATATGTGTTTTCTTAATGAGTGGTGATACATGTACCACCCCATGTGGCAATACACCCCATACACCCACATAAAATTTTGACATGTGGCAAGGAAGAGGGAGAGGAGATAAAAGAGAAAGTGTGGTTATGAAATGCATTTACTAAAATATCCTTAATGCATGGGGTGTACAATGGGGTGTATCAATAAAAGGGTGTACAATGATAGAGAAGGGCGTGGTTTATCTTTTTTAATTTTTTATTTTTTTTACCAATCTCTGTATAAATATATCATCCCATTACTCATTCACAGCATACATACAAACTCTACTTTCACTTTCTTCCCACCCCAACTCATTATTAGCAATAACTCAAACATGATGAATCATTGTGATCATGATGATGATGCTCCTCCTCATCATTACATTATCGATGCATCATCATCTTCTGTTGATACACAAACAATCTTGAATTTAAAGAAGATGAAGAAGTATGTCGATGCATCATGGCTCACACTCTCACCGCCATCTTCATCACCACCATTAACACCCCCTAGGTCTTCACCATCATCATCACCCCCTAGGCCTCCACCATTTGAATTCACGCTATTAACACCCCCCACACGCCCTATTGATCCGAAAACATTCTTCTATTCCGAACTCATCACTTCTCTTCCTCATCCTCCTACTTTTGACTCTAACCCTAATAATCTTGCCCTAATTCCCGAATTACCATTCCACGATCATCAAGAACAAGAACAAGAACAAGATCTTTCTCCTCCTACTACCAATAGTAAGGTGCTGGGACGGCGTCAAAGTATTCTACCAAAGCACCAGCCTGTGAAAAAGAGACGACTAAGTAAGAGCGCGACCGTGTCACCGCCATTCCCGTGGGCCACTTCGAAACGTGCCGTTGTGCACACACTTGACCACTTGTTATCCGTATTGAAACTCAAGACTATCTCTGGAACTCTTGAGTGCAAAGACTGTAAGTTTCAACAAGACATTCAGTTTGATTTGGTTGAGAATTTTGAGAAAGTGACAAGGTTCATAGAGGGAAGAAGGAACGAGATGTGTGATCGTGCACCTGATGAATGGATGAATCCAGTGATACCAAACTGTGAGAGTTGTGGAAAAGAGAAAGCAATGCATCCTATGATGACAAAGAAGAGAAATATAAATTGGTTGTTCTTGCTGTTGGGTCAAATGATAGGATGTTGCAAGCTTGATCAATTGAAGTATTTCTGCAAACATGCAGATATACACAGAACAGGTGCCAAAAATAGATTGGTTTTTTCAACTTATTTTGGTTTATGCAAACAACTCCAACCAAACACACCCTTCCT
>Ga0099826_10002034_pt1 | contig 12762 bp, 3 predicted proteins | sample Mtrugardesep15_FD_76830 | JGI IMG/M metagenome (GOLD analysis project Ga0099826, IMG submission 76830) | Root nodule microbial communities of legume samples collected from California, USA - M. trunc garden sep15 | ecosystem: Host-associated > Plants > Roots > Nodule | place: USA: California...
AAATTGTTTTATATAAGCTCTAAAATAAGCTAATCCAAACAGGCCCATGATGTACTCCTAACATTTATTAAATTATTTGTGCTAATCGATCATAAGAGTATTCAACATTACTACGGCTGCATAGTTAAGTACATTCTCAGTTGTACCAAAAAAAACAGTACATTGTCCTTTTATCTTTTAGTAATAGTTTTTTTAAGGAAAACTACTAGATAGATTTGAATGAAATTCCAAATTTAGGAAATATCAAATAGTTCTTCAAATTATTTAAGATGAGTTAAAATGTTTCATTTGTTAAGAAGGTTTGTTAGTGGTGTTAATGTGTCCTAGCGACACCTTGGCTTGTCCGTGGTTATGTCACGTCACACAATCTTAAACTTAAGTTTCATACTAGTTAAAACTTAAATTTTTATTAATTGTCTTCTCATTAGTGCTAATTGGTTTTAAGATTTGGATGACGAAAGCCAGTGACAAGAGCGTGTTCACTTGAATATGCACGGTGTCACATATACACTTAACAAATTACCAAATTCAGCTCCGTCTACAAGTCAAAATATTATTTTAGGTCAATGGGTTAAAACAATGAACGCTCGCACACAATTCTTGGTACATTTTCTAGCATGTTCAATTTCTACTGCTTTTACTAGGAAGTAGAGGAAACGCGAGATTCGATGATTTTGAAGATGAAGAACGGAAATTTGTCATCGGTAATTGATACAATTGGCATAGATGATCACCGCCGAGGCATAGATGTGAAGATGTCAATCAACAATTATCACAGACTGTTGGAAGTATTCAAACATGAAAAATATTATTTTCCACGCGAGTTTGTTGCTAGAATCCTCGTAATCTGGTCACAAAAAGAGGTACGATCACAAATCTGGTCATAAGCCTGATCACAATGGTAATAACAATTAGGTTTCTCATGTTACTAATCTCACCTGCAAAAGAAAATTAGTTGTTATGTTTGTGGTTAATTCATATATATCATCATGCACCTTAGTGTAGACATCACAAGAGGAATGACAGTCCTCATAACTCTAACTTTGCTGAAGGAAATGATGTTATTGTTGAGGTCATTGCTCTCCGATTGATGTGAACAAATGGGTGGTAAACTTTGGAGCTACCATACATATGTGTACAAATGAAGCTACATGACATATTATAAGCGCAAATGTGAATGAGAGTTTTCAAAGTCTATACTCATTTGTGCACATTAGTTATATTTGCTTCGGCACTATACCACGTCAATAATGTCACCTCATTCAGCTAAGTTAGCTTTAAAAGGATTGTCTTTCCTCTTGCGATGTTTGCACTGAGGTGCATAATGACCTGGCTTACCACAAAGGTGAGCATAGCAACATGAGGAACATAATTGTGATGTGATATGTTAATGTGATCCTACCTCCTTTGTTGAGACTTATTATGAGCCTTTTGTTGTGATAAGATTTATCAATGGTAATTACTTTTGTTTCAACTGATTCTTGTGATCCTTTCATGATACATGCAAACAAAGTAACCTTTAAAGGTAAATTTGTATTTCAAATAGTATCAGTAATATATGACGTACCACTGGCTTCTAAAAATTCAACAGTTGATGAAATCTACTAAATGTATAATCGTTAATAGGTTCTAGAAGTCAAAACCAAAGTATAATTTAACTACTTACAACCCTCCAACACCTGTTCTACTTCCTGTGTTAATAATTGTCTCTTCCACTTCCATCACCACCACCTCCCATCCTAATGAGTGTCGCTATTCATTTTTATTTTAAGGTACCGTTTGACCTTATTTTTTTTTAGGTTTAAAACTATTTTATAATTTATAAAGGCAATATATAAGTTCTTTAATAATAAAGTTAAAGTTGTTTGTCAATTTTATATTTTTTAACTTTAAAAGTTATCCTTAAACTAATAATTGTTTGTTGAATTTTTTATAATTATTTTATTAAAAGTCTTGATCATAAAAATATATAATAATGAATAAAATTTTACAAATTCAAAATTGTTTAAAAAATATATTTAAAAACTGACTAATTTTTTAATGAGTTTTATAAAGATTCAATGATTTTCTAAAACATTCTAAAAAACTTGAACTCCGCCGCATGATGAGAACTATCCTCATAAATTTAGTCCTTAATATGAGCTCAAAATTTAATTTTAGTTCTTAATTTTTTACCTAAATTCAGTCCTTTCTAAAGTCTCTAAAACTATCCTCCTATTCCACTAGCCTCTAGTCCTCTACACTCACTATGACTCCAGCATCACAATCTCACCAGTTAGTAGTTACCACACCTTCAACCAACCACAACTCCAGAAGTCACTATTGTGCATCCTTGAACTAATTTATTTTCCCCAACACCACGACTCTAATAGAAAACCCTGCATTATTTTTTAATCATCATCTTAAAGTTAATAAATATTCTTATTTTGAATGGAATTATTGGTCTCTAATACTTTTAACTATTCATTATTTCATTTCAAGAATTTACTTCTATGCAATAAATAATTTTGACAAAGTAATGGCTAATACTATTTCTTATTTAAAAAAAAACGACAAATAAAAAGTATTCAAAATTGGATTGTGCTAACGATTGTTATAAAGACATTAGTTAAGAATTAAGAAAATAAGAGTTAAATTTTTTGTATTTTTGGTGTAACAATTTTTTAACCTTTTTTTCTTGAAGTATCAATATTTATTTCCAACAAATAATTTATATATTTATTTCCTTAATCAATGCTCTAAGACACTCACTAGCATTTTTCATTAAAACTTTCAAGAAAAAACCAGCATTTTCTTTAACTTATAAGAGAGCACTAATTGAACACAAGTTGAAGGTGAACATGTTAAATATGAGTTTGTTCCCACGTCTGCAACCTATTTCATTTCATCCTAATTCACATTCCGTTGTGAACCCAGATTGCTCAGTTACTGCTTAAACTACAAATTATGATCAATAGCTTAAAATAACTTCATACCAGAGTACCCAACAAAGATGTCAATGAGATTATCCATATTATGTTGAGCTTCTAAACGCGTGAAACAGATAATATATCTCTCTTTGTGAAGAAACACACCTATAACATGTTTTTAGATAGTAAGTAATCTGAAAGAAAATGAATGGCATCAGAAAACAGTTCACCAGTATGCCCACAATTGTCTCTTTCTAATTGTCTCTTTCTAATGAGACATTGTCTTTAGGCACTGGTCCATTGGAATAAATGTCGAAACCATAAAAATACAAACTACTATGCAAACTGTATGTTATGTCCATTTCTGGAGACTTATACTGGCCAACAAAATTGGGTGTAATGAGAGACAGGAGAAGGTTCGAACACGTGAATTCGTTTGGCAGTATAATAACAAGTAGAATCAATAACAATTTATAGCATTCAATGCAGTCATCTAAAATGCTTGCATAAAAAAATTACAGAAGAAACGAAAAGGAATTTACTGCAATGATACCGTGATCACGTGGTATGTTTGAATTAGTGGTATATGATGGAATTGAGTAGAACAGAATAGGCTAGTTAGTTTGTAAAAATATGATGTTATATCATTTCATATCATTTCACTTCATTCCAACAACATATACCATCAATCCACACATAAGATAAGATCACATCAGATCAGGTTGATATACATAGGAAAATTTTATGTTCTTAGCATGTTGTTTGGCTTGGGTGAAAAATGCTTCACATTTTTAATTCATCTCCACGCACACACAAACATACAAAGAAATGCTTGTTTGTAATTTGTAATCACCTGACTATTGCACTAAGGTGGTGCTAATTCAGGAAGCTAAAAGAATATGACAAAAACAATAGTAGTTAATCATCTTGCTCTTGTTAAGAACGTGGAACAGATACACTCAAATGAAATAAAAGGCTACAACTTTGTTTTCATTCACTTCCTTTTGGTAAGGGGGATGAAGTGGAAGAAGGGGAGTTAAGGTTATCATTATCAGTTTGAGATGATAACTTATCTCCTCCTTGATTCTCAGATGATGGCTGAGTCAGTGTATTATCAATCTGTCTCACATTTTCTATCATCTTCACAACTTCTGACATCTTAGGTCTCTGATCAGGCATCCTTACAACACATGACATAGCTATCTGCAACATCTCAACCATCTCTTCTTCTATGTTTGGATATCTCATCAACTCTAAGTCAAACACTTCGGCCGTCCACTCCTCTCGAACAACTGAATGAACCCATCTGACCAAGTGAATAATCTCATCACCACCAGTTGTGTGGATAGGCGATTTCCCAGTCAGAAGCTCTAGTAATACCACGCCAAAGCTGTAAACATCAGAAGGTTGTGCTGCTTTCCTTGTGTCTGTAACTTCAGGTGCTCGGTAACCGGCTGCACGTGAGATGGGTAGGGCAAGCGAGGTTGATATGGTTGCTAGACCAAGATCAGATACACAACCATATTGTTTGGTATTGAGAAAGATATTTGAGGACTTGATGTTGCCATGGACAAGTTTACCGCCATTCTCGACATGGATTTGAGCAATGCCTCGTGCTGCACCTAAAGCTATTCTCAACCGAGTATCCCAATCTAATGGCACCTTGTCCTCTCCTCTTTTCCCTGAAATTCTCAAAAAGCAAAATAGTAAGGAGAATATATTGAAGACATTGAGTAATGTATTTGATGTACTAATTTAACATTTTTATGACAAGTTTCCATTTATTGAAAAACTTATCTTTATTTCTCTAGCAAAACAGAAAATGTTGAGTATCATGTATACCCCTATGTAACTTCCATCATGTTTTATCATGGAGGCATTAAATTAATACTAGTACAGTAAGCAATCAGAAAATGAAACATCAGCAATCATGCTTCCCACAGTCACTGCAGTCAGTCAACTTAAGTAATTGATTAGAGATCAAACAATTCATATCGCCACTTCGAAAAATTGAGTACTCGGATTCAATCATCCTATCTTCATCAACTGCAGAGATCGTTGACTTACTAGAGTGATAAACAACCACATCAAATCCATTTTCATGATATTGTGACCTAAAATGTAAATATTGCTAATGTTTCTGAAAACACCAACATGTAAACCAACTACATTTTCAAACTTCAAAGTTCATACTACCAAAGTGCCCATTTAATTGTTAGTAGATACAACAACTAAGCTATTAGAGAAGTGAACATGTACAGCTAGCTACTTAAACAAGCAAGAGATTAGAAACACCTTTTTTTTCATGAAAAACATTGCCATAGACATGAAATAAGCACATATTTATATATTTACATTTGATTCAACTGTAGTAGACATATGAAATCGCAATTGGTTAAAATAAAGGTACATACCATGCAACAAAGAAGAGACACTCCCTCGGCTGTAGTAATCATATACCATAAGTTTCTCATCTTTGGAATAGTAATATGCCTTGAGCTCAACTACATTCTCATGTTTAAGACTTCCAACAATCTCCATATATTGCTCAAAATCCTTCTTTCCAAAGGCTACTTCCTTCAACCTCTTCACAACAACTGCAGCCGCGTCCTCAAGAATCGCCTTATAAGCAGTACCAAACGTTCCCTTTCCCAGCACCTCAGCAGACGCTCTCAACAAATCCTCCAAATCAAATGCATAATTACATCCCTCAAAGAAAGTCAGTTTATTATTAGCATCCATGTTCCTCGAAACTGCTTTTTCCGGAGACATTTTTCCCTTATTCGACTTTCCAACAAATGCATCATCATCATATTCATCCTTTTTTCTAGAGCAGCAACACACAAACATCAAAAAACCAAATGCTACAAGCCCAAGTAAACTACCAACAATACTAATTCCCAGCAGTGCTGTTTCACTTAGCTTCCCACGTTTCTCAGACCTCGAAGAAGGCTCATAAACCGGCGAAAGCACAGGCGAAACAGCAGTAAAATTTCCGAGAGTAATGTTATTCCCAACAAACGCTGAATCGGGAAACCTTTGTAAGGATTTAGGCACAGCACCATGTAAATCATTGTTAGACAAGTTCAGCACCTGTAACCTTGAGAAATGAATATCAGGAATTTCACCAGAAAGGGAATTATTTGCAAGGTTCAAACCAGCAAGCTGAGTCAAATTAGAAAGTGAAAAAGGAATACTCCCATTGAATTTGTTGTTAGACAAATTAACAACAGTAAGATTCTTCCAAACTGAGAAATCAGGTAAAGACCCAGATAAATTATTGAACTGAAGATAAAGAAAAGACAAGTTTTTTAGATTGGAAAAATCACTAGGAAAAAACCCAGATATGAAATTGGATCTAAGACTCAAAATTTCAAGAGCTGAAAGGTTACTAAGAGTATTTGGTGGAATATTGCCATGAAATCCAACACCAGGTAAACGAATAGCTATAACTCTAGACCTATCTTCATTGCAAGTAACACCAGTCCAATTATCACACACAGAAGAACTTTCATTCCAATTCAAAGTTCTTGAAGGTGGAAACTTGTTGACAAAATCAAGCAAAACCTGTTTATCTTCAACAGGGTCACAATTTCCTTGCCACATACACAACGATATGCATAAAATGTGAAGAAATTTCATGTTTTTCCACTTCAAGTAGTTTCTGCAATAAGCTTAAGAAGAATGCTGCATAGATTGAAATGAAAATACAAGAATGTTAGTGTAATAAAGTGGAAAAAAAATGAAATTTCCCGCTTGTGAAAATCGAAAAATAAAGAAAAGAGAAGAGACAAAAGAGTAAAAAACAGAAAAGGAGAAAAATTCAAATTGTGATTCCTAGAAGGTTGTCTATGAAAGTAGAAACTGACACTGAGAAACTTGTTGCATAAAAGAATGAGCTTTGCAGGTGCTGATGTTTCTTTCTATTCTAATTCTAGTAACTTTTTATTATTTTTAAAAATTAAACAAGGCTTGTTTGAATTTCATCTTTTTGGTCTTTATTTATTCAGTAAACACTTTTCAGTGGAATTCAAAATTTATAGGAAGAAAAGTAAAGTTTAAAGCAAAGTAAAGTAATACTCACTTCACTTGGCTGAAAGACAAAGGCAATTTTTCTTGTGTTGCAGATCTGAAATAAAGAATGTCTTTTTGTTGCACCAAAGTATTAGAGAAGAGAAAAAAAGGGTTGTTTTGTGTTTGAGTTGGTTATGAATGTGGCATAGAATGCAATGGAAAATAAAAAAAGTGGGGTAGCACTAGAATTGAATGTGAAATGAAATAGGTAGTGGTCGTGGTGGTGAACACAAGATTTTAAACAAGCGTAGTTGAGTTAACGGCTTTATTTTGAGTTGTTGCGGTGGATGTAACGGTGTGCGATAAAAATGGTTTGAAATGGAACGTCTCTTCTAACAGAAACACATGTTTTGTTAATGGGAGCGCCACTACTACCAGTAATAATGAGTAAACAACGGAAAACAGCTCTTGCAATAGGAAAACTGAGCATCATGGAAATGGTGGAAATAGTGACGTGGTAGTAGTATTACCTCTTCACATGTGGGGTCATATGTTACATGTTTGGATTTCATCCTTAAATGACTTGTTTGGATTCACATGGATTATTATTATTTCTAGGGTAGTATCTCCATTTCATTAAATGTTAAAGTCCTCACATTTTATCTCTGTTGTCAAAATTAGTTTTTGCTGTTAATTCTTTAACGGAATGCTGATATGATAGTTAATGGGTCTCAATTATTTTTAGGTTAAATATATTTTTGGTCCTTATATCTTGCGTGACTTTGAAAAATAGTCCTTACATTTTAATAAATGTTTTTAAAATCCCTAAAGTAATAAGGACTATTCTTCAACCCTAAAAAAATTGGGACCCACTAACTATCTTATCGGCATTACGTTAGAGAATTAACAACATAGACTAATTTCGATGACGGAGATAAAATGTGGGGGTTTTAAAAACATTTAATGAAATGTAGAGACTATTTTTCTTAAAGGCACAAAATGTAAGGACTAAAAATATATTTAACTCTAATTTTTAAACTCGTACCAGTATTTTCTATCAAAAAGAAGAAAAATTAATCTAAAGTCATATTCAATGTTTAACTTATTTTTACATGAATAGATTTAAATCTAAACTATTTTAACTTAAGATTAGTTTTATTTTTTACGGAATAATAATATGTAAGAGTGCTTTTTGTAAAATATTAAAACAACTCATAACAGTGCGCGATAATATCAATTGAATTTGTGATCTCATAAACAAAATATCATTTAAATTTGTTCATAAAAATTGTAATATTTTGATAAATAACATGCTAAAAATTGGAATAAAAAGAACAAGACTTTAAGTTTGGCAATAGTACAAGAATTTAAGTTTGGAAATAATACATTTCAGTTCTGTTATTGTAGATGAAATGAAATTAAAATTCATCATACAGCCAGAATTACTTTTACAAATGCACTAAAATAATTCATTAAACTTGTTTGTGAGATCTAACTCAGTCGACAACATCAAGATTGTTAAATTGAATATTGTTGTGGTTACCCATATCTGAATTTTGAATCTCCTTTTTATGTGTGTAAATTTTCAAGTGGTGTTTGAACATAAAATTAAAATTGGTTTACATGTTATCAAACGAAAAACCAAAGATACATAATAGTATTTTTTTTTTTATAACCATATTGTGAGGAGGGTTAAATAAATAATGTATCTAGTTTATAAACTACATAGATTACTTATTCAATGAATCCGAAAAAGAAAAAAATTAATAGGACTAAAAAATCTATATGTACATTTTTCAACACATTCTTTTTTATTAATTACAATTCATGTGTCACACCACTTCATGTGATTTCATATAAATTTGATGAAAATCATATGATTTTTTTTTTTTTTATATAAAAGATCATATAAACTTTAATCAATAAAAGAAATTGTGTTGATTTATGTTAAATGCCGCTAACATTATATTGCCAAGTGTGATATAGCCACCAATTTTGCAAATAACTAATCTCCAAAGTAAAACTTGGTTGACCAGTCGGATTTGCCCTCTCAACCATATATTCTTTTCCTAACATGGCTTATAATCAAAACCTTATTTAAATGATTCAGTTTGACTTTGATCTATGTATATAATATTGGTTTGAATTAGTTGTGTAAGGGGTTTTGAGTGAAATAAAATATAATATATTTAGTCCATTTTTTAAAATATAACTAGATTATTTCATCTTTTTTAAAAAAAAAAACTAGATTATTTCATTTCACTATTTACCACAAAATCAAACATATATACCCTAATCAACGGTTGATTATAATTTTATTAAGTATCTATTTTTAGGTTCTATCAATTACTTGAGTGCAAAATCCTAATATTAAATAGATAAAGGTGTTGAAACAAGTCTATATCTGTATATTAATTATTTTGGAGGGTAGGAGCAATGAGTGGCAGGTTTAAGTGGCCAGAGAGGGGTGAAATGATCATTGGCACTTTTACAATAACGACAAACAATCAACGTTGCCAATGGTCCAACACCAGAAAAAATAAAAAGATTTGTAAAACTGCTAAAAATTTCTATAATCCATCATAGTTTTTTTTTTGTATAAATAAGTGTAGTTTGTTAGGGCTACCAAAGGTGATAAAAGTGTGTGAATATATTTAAATAGTGTTTAAATATTATGATCAACTAATATTTTTGATGTTATCTCTCCTTCTCATATTAAATTCTTTTTTTGTATTAATTCGTATCTGTATGAGAATTTTGAAAGGAGGGTTTTAAAAGGTTATTTTCTATTTATAGACAATGATGGTAAAATTTAGATGTACTAGTGTATTTGAAATTTTAAGAATAATTGATACATAATCATACAACAATTAATTAATCACACATAATTATTTTACAAATATTTTATACAAAATTACTCTCCCCGTCAAAATTCTTCATGCAAAGGCATACCGCAAAGGAAGTTATAGTACACCCATTTAACAAAAAAGATTATTTCTTTAAAAAAAAAACAAAAGGATTATTTATAATAAATTTCTGTTAAAACTAAAATATCATTGTATTCTCATTTATTAGGGGTGTACGAAGAAGATAAAAAATATAAAAAAATGAAATAAAAAAAGACAAAATTAATCAAGTATTTGGGTGTGGTGTTGAGGGTAAGAAACAAGATAACGACAAAAAGAGTCTGTTTATGCATGTCATTTTCTTCCAACAACATGTCCTCTTCGATGGTTATCATTCATGACAAATTAACACAGTCCATTATCTAGAAAAACAGTTGGACTATGAAACGGGATGTGGATCAAATTCCTCGTTAACTAGGATTATGTGCCATCGAAAAACGAAAGCAAGGAACATGCTAAACGTTTGTTTAATTTGTTAGATTGTGCAGCGAATGTAAGTATAATGCAATCTTCTTCTTTTTTTTTTTGAGAAAGTATAATGCAATCTTCTTATTTAACACAAAAAAGGTATTTTTACACTCAAAATTTGTTCATAGAATTTTTTGAGGGACTTTGTTCATATAATAACGAGTAAATATTTTAATCAAGCTTATTGCGACATGGTGGGTGAAGATCCTCTTCATTTCCTAAATACTCCCTACGTCCTTATATTTAACCACCCGTTTGATTTTATTTTTGTCCTTAAATGTAAACTCCTTTTCAAATTACTGGATGCATTTATTATTATTTTTTAAACATACCCCTAATTAATACTACTAACTTGTCTTGAACTTTGAAAAGTCAAATTTAATACACATACAAACAAATGACAATTTGGTAATATTAACACACAAAACAGGCACGTTAATTACACTGACAACTTTTCTTAAGAAATGTGAAAAATATAAAGAGAGGTTACATTAAGGGACGGAGGGAGTAAAATGGAAACGTCAATTACTATAGTTTTAAAGTAAATATATGATATAAATGCACACATTCCAAGAACTTTGGTAACGGAACTAATGGAGAGAACTTAAAATGGAGGGGATATTCACCTATAAGTTATTCATTTTTTTACAGCATTAATGTCGTTTTTGTACAATTAACTAAGGGGGTACATAATCAATTACTTAAAAATATTCTGTTTATTCAATTTTTAATGTGCGTGGCATATTGTATAAATTGTATTTCTATAATGTGTTTTTTTGGGACTGAAATTGTAAAGGTTGCTAAACTCATTGGAGTACTTTAATAATTTGACATGCTTTTTGATATTGAAATCTGTCTGCAGTGTTTGAGACCGTAGTATTTGTAAGTTTGTTTGGATAGAGAAAAGCCATAAATCATCCAATGGTGTGACCCGAGTGTGTTTGGGGAAGACATGTAGGAACGACTTTGTTCATAATCATATGAAAATGTTTCAACATTTAGTTCATTGTTTTGAATGAATGTTTGATGTACCAATTTGGTGGCGGAATGTTACTACTAGCTTGTCATCACCACTACCTTAAGCAATTTTTGGTGAATGCACCTACACTCTTTTGGGGCACTATGATTTTATAGGTAGGTAAACTACACGTATTGTCTTCCAACATCAACTATTATTGAGAAATGATAACTCTTGATTATGCAATATTTGCTTTATTTTTAAATTGATATCATTGGCTTGAAAGTGTCACAATTTTACATTTTAATCCATTTATCTTGTGAAATAGTGAAAAAGAGCTCTTCACCTCATCTCTTTTTCATGAAAGACGTGGTTGCTAACTTGGAGCATCAACTAATTTAAAAGTGACATGAATAAGAAAGAAATAAAAATATTATCGCTCTCTGTTCTTAATTCCTATCTTACTACACTGGTTAATGTTAAGAAAACTAAAAAAACCACCTTTGAAATTGTTGGGATCAAGTGCCAACAGAGATTTCGTAAGACAATAGCTTCCATTGTCCCCGCTACAAACCAAATTTTCTCATGATAATTGAAAGCAGCATCACATATAATTATCGACAATATACAATTACCTCAAACATATCTAATACAGCTCATATAGTTAATTGATTAGAGTAATCAAACTTGAATGCTAGACAAATCTTTTAAAGAAGAGCTTTGTCATCTATTGTAGTCTTATCTGAAGATAATAATCTTTATAGTTGTGTATTAAGAATACCCATTCATAAAAAAAAATTAATTAATAATATTGTTACAGTGCTATGTGTTTCTTTGTTATCTGCATTCTACCCTTTCAATTGTGAGGGTGGGGTTGGGGGCCGTTTATTCTTCAACATTGGTGCAGTACAATCTGCTTTAATATGCATGAAAGTGATATGATGAAAATATACTAATTAATTTTGTGAAAGGTAGTCCAGTTGAGTTGTATATTTCATCCTCTACTGACCAACTTCAGAGGAATAAATTAAAGCTTCGATTGAAGCTCGCTTGAACAAATACGATACCATGTTGTAGTTAGACTTGACAATGGAAAATTTTTGGGATTCAAAAGACAATATTTATTTTTTCCAATGTACTTCTCTCGCATTAAACTTCATATCGTAGTATATCCTGAATGGTTTGAATGATATTTTTTTTAAATGACATAGCTAAAGATAAATGAAAAAAGTTGGTTATGGACAGTTTTTGTTTTGTTTTGACAACGAGTACTGGGTGGAGCATTGAGTTGTACATTTCAAAATATGAAATTGATATACTATATACTTATATAGTCAAAAAATATAAGACACTAAATCACGATAATTAAAAAATTGGTATAATAGATTTTTTTTTTTGAGCAAAAGCAAAGTTACTTCATTTCATTCATAATTAAAGGGTACAAAGTAGTCGGTACATCATGAAAAATATGGGGGCTAGGGTTGGATAAAGATGCTCTAGCAATATT
>Ga0099826_10002035_pt1 | contig 12762 bp, 12 predicted proteins | sample Mtrugardesep15_FD_76830 | JGI IMG/M metagenome (GOLD analysis project Ga0099826, IMG submission 76830) | Root nodule microbial communities of legume samples collected from California, USA - M. trunc garden sep15 | ecosystem: Host-associated > Plants > Roots > Nodule | place: USA: California...
ACATCCCGGTAGATGATCTTCTCGGTCTTGGCCGGGTCGGTGTAGCCGTCCAGCGGTGCCTTGTCGTCGATCCGTGCCAGCAACAGGCCCGGCTGGCCCCTGGGGACTTTCTGCATGCGCCCTTGCAGGTTACGCAAAGGCAGGCCGCTGTCGTGGTCGTATTGCACCAGCTCCCAGCCCATCAGCGAGAAGCCGACCGTGTTGTCGAAATTCAGGACATTGGTGAAGCCGATGTTGCCGTCGCTGGCCGCGTACAGCTCGCAGACGTGTTCGACACCAAAGCGCGACTTGAAGGTTGACCAGGCCCCCGGTCGCAAGCCGTTGCCGACCATTTTCTTCACCCCGTGCCGGCGGTCCTCGCTGCCGGCAGGCTGGTCGATCAGGTAACGGCACAGCTCGCCGACATAGCCCAGGGTGGTCGCCCGGTAACGACGCACATCGTTCCAGAACTGGCTGGCGCTGAACTTGCGCCGGATCGCCAGGGCCGAGGCTCCGCAGATCGCCGCGCCCCAGCACACGCACAGGCCCGTGGCGTGGTACAGCGGCAAGGTGCAATACAGGACATCGTCGGGCTGCATGTCCAGGGCAATCAAACCGAAGCTGGTGGAGGTGCGCATCCAGCGCCCATGGCGAAACACCCCGGCCTTCGGCAAGCCCGTGGTGCCCGAGGTGTAGAGATAGAAGCAAGGGTCGTTGAAGAACACCTGTCGGCTGCACGCCGGGTTTTCGGCGCACGCGTCATTGCTGCCAGTCATCAGGTCGACGAACCCGGGCGCAACACCGTCGCGGCCCTCGTCCGCCACCCACCAGGTTCGAGCCTGCGGCAGCCCGACACGGCGCCGCACGTCGTCGAACGCCGCGACCCGTTCCTCGCCCACCACGATGGCGACGGGCGCAACGAGGGCCAGGCTGTGCACCAGGGCGTCTCCCACCTGGGCGGTATTGACCATGGCGCTGACCGCGCCGACCTTCGCCACCGCCAGCACGGTGATCAACAACTGGGGCCGGTTCTCGATGAACACCGCCACGCAGTCGCCCTTCCCGATGCCCTGCGCCAACAGGTAGTGGGCGATGCGATTGGCCTGCTCATTGACCTGTGCATAACTCAACACGGTATCGCCATACAGCAGCGCCGCGCCCCGGGGGTTGCGTTGGGCGGCCTGTTCGAAGCACCAGCCCAGGCCGCAAGGCTGGGTCGGGTCCTGGACGTTGGCCAGCTTCATGCCCTTGACGATTCGCGGCACGACCCTGGCAATGGCGGGCAACTTGCGCAACATCATGCCCCAGGTGATGGCATCGCCGGTTGTCCGACTCATGGTGTTCTTCCCTGTCCGACCCTGTGGGCCTGTTTTTGTGTTGGCGGGGACTGCAGCTCGATTGCGCTCGAAAGTACGCCTGGGCTAGCGACGCTGTACATGCGGTTTTTGCAATGTTTTGTATCCGCAAACAGCCGCAGGCGAAGCGGGAGCGCCGGGAGGGCAATTGGTTCCCAAAAAGTTGGTTCCACCCCGCAAAATGCAGGATGCACGATGGCCATTCATGCAAGATGCACGAAACCAAAAATCGTATATTTTTTTAAGCTGTTGTTTTTAAATGATTTTTTAGATAAAGCGAGGCTGGCACAGACACTGCAACTACCCCTCCACGGTTTGCTAACAAGACCATGGAGCAGTCAAATATGAACATGATTCAAGAGAAGTTCGCGTCCCTGTTTTCCAACTATGAAGTGACCACCCAAGCCCGCCCGGATGGCGGCATCCTGCTGACCTTGCGCAACAGCGAAGGCAAACTGTTCAAGCGCACGATTTCCTATGCCCAGCTGCATGCCGGCGACCAGCTGTCTTGGGCCATCAGCGCAATCCGCCGCGACCTGGCCGAACAAGCCAGCGAGTTGCCACAGATTGCCATGCTGCAAAGCCAGCACCGTTTCGCCCTGCCGACCTATCACAGCGCCTGATCCTGGCCCCTCAGGACCCAGCAGAAACACCCCTTTGTGGGAGCGATCCCGCTCGCGAAGACGGAACATCAGCCAGCCTATCCGCCGACTGACCCACCGCTTTCAAGCAGGCTCGCTCCCACGGTTTTTTAGTCTTCCAGGCGCGGGAACCGGCCGGCAATGTCGTTGCCGGTGAATTGCGCATCGGCGCACTCGGCGTTCGCCAGGCGAAGCGCAATGAAATGCGGTTGCTCGCCCATGTCGAACCAGCGCGGCATTCCAGCCGGCAAGGTAATCAGGTCATTCTTTTCGCACAGCACGGCGTAGACGTAATCGTCGATGTGCAGAGCGAACAGCCCACGACCCGCGACGAAAAATCGTACTTCCTCTTCAGCCTGGCTGTGCTCTTCAAGGAAGCGGGCGTGCAGCTCGGCGTTTTGCCGATCCTCACGGGTCACGCGCATGACCTGCACCGAGGCGTAGCCGCGCTCGGTCATCAGGGCATCGATCGAGTGGCTGTAGGCCGCGATGATGTCTTCCTGGCGAGCGCCGGGGGGAATGCTCGCCGCAGGCTGCCACCGATCGAAGCGAACGCCCTGTTCGGCCAGGGTCGCGACGATGTCTTCGAAGTGAGTCAGCACCTTGTTCGGCAGATCGGGGGTCGAGACGTGGTAGACGGACAGGCTGCTCATGACAATGGCTCCAGGAAAATAATGGTTCGAAGGCTCATGGCCGGTGCTCTTGCATGCGTGTCGCAATGATAACGGCAGCAGCAAGGGCAGCTAGGCTGGCCAGGCTGAATGTCCAACTGGCGCCCAGGGCGTTCCAGCTGTAGCCGGAATACAGGGCGCCCAATGCCCCGCCGGTGCCGGCCAACGCCGCATACAGCGCCTGGCCCTGGCCCTGCTGGCGAGGGCCGAAACTGCGTTGCACGAAATGGATGGCCGCGGCGTGGAAACTGCCGAAGGTCGCCGCGTGCAGCACCTGGGCGAACAACAGCACCCAGAGAAACTCCGCCAACGAACCCAGCAGCAACCAGCGCAACGCCGCCAACAGGAAACTGGCCAGCAGCACACGGCGCACCGAAAATCGCGCCAGGATCCGGCTCATCAGCAGGAACACCAGCACTTCCGCCACCACGCCGACCGCCCAGAGCAGGCCAATCAGCCCACGGCTGTAGCCCAACTGCTCCAGGTGCAATGTCAGGAAGGTGTAATACGGCCCATGGCTGACCTGCATCAGGCCCACGCAGACGTAGAACGCCAGCACGCCGGGGTTGCGCAATTGCCGCACGAAGCCCTCCCCCGCCACCCGCGGCCCCTGCAACGGCTGGGCGTTGGGGACCCAGAAGCTGGCGAGCACGATACCGGCCATGATCAGCACCAGCGCCACCGGGTAGATGTCCAGGCTCAGCCATTGAAACAACCGCCCCAGCAACACCACCGTGATGATGAAGCCGATGGAACCCCACAGGCGGATCTGGCTATAGCGCGAAGCCTGCCCGCTCAAGTGCGCAAGGGTGATGACTTCGAACTGCGGCAGCACCGCGTGCCAGAAGAACGCATGCAACGCCATCACCATCGCCAGCCAGGCGTAGCTTTTGTCGATGAAGATCAGCGAAAAGGCCAACAACGTGCAGAGGGCGCCAAAGCGCACGATGGCCAGGCGTCGGCCGGTGTAATCTCCCAGCCAACCCCAGATATTCGGCGCCACGCAGCGCATCAGCATGGGGATCGCCACCAGTTCGCCAATGCGCGCCGCGTTGAACCCCAGGTGATCGAAGTACAGCGCCAGGAACGGCGCCGTCGAACCGAGCAACGCGAAATAGAACAGGTAGAAACTGGAGAGCCGCCAGTACGGCACTGCCGCCATGGTCGTCAGGCCACGGCGGCCGGCAGGTCAGCCATCAAAGCTGACCCAGCACCGGGGTGCTCACCCGTACATCGGCGTTCTGGCCACGATGGCGCAGCAGGTGATCCATCAGCACGATCGCCATCATGGCCTCGGCGATCGGCGTGGCACGGATGCCGACACAGGGGTCATGACGGCCCTTGGTGATGACGTCCACGGGGTTGCCCTGGGTGTCGATGGAGCGGCCCGGCGTGGTGATGCTGGACGTGGGCTTCAACGCCAGGTGCGCGACGATCGGCTGGCCCGAGGAAATGCCGCCGAGGATCCCGCCGGCGTTGTTGCTGAGGAAGCCCTGCGGGGTCAGCTCATCGCGGTGCTCCGTGCCCCGTTGGGCGACGCAGGCGAAACCGGCGCCGATCTCTACGCCTTTCACCGCGTTGATGCTCATCAGCGCGTGGGCCAACTCGGCGTCGAGGCGGTCGAAGATCGGCTCGCCGAGGCCGGGCATGACCCCTTCGGCCACCACGGTGATCTTCGCGCCCACCGAATCCTGGTCACGACGCAGTTGGTCCATGTAGGCCTCCAGTTCCGGCACCTTGTCCGGGTCGGGGCAGAAGAACGCGTTCTGCTCCACCGAGTCCCAGGTCTTGAACGGGATTTCGATCGGGCCCAACTGGCTCATGTAGCCGCGGGTGACGATGCCCTGGCTGGCCAGGTATTTCTTGGCGATGGCCCCGGCCGCCACACGCATGGCGGTTTCCCGGGCCGAACTGCGGCCGCCGCCACGGTAGTCGCGCTCACCGTACTTGTGATGGTAGGTGTAGTCGGCATGGGCCGGGCGAAACAGGTCCTTGATGGCCGAGTAGTCCTTGGACTTCTGGTCGGTGTTGCGGATCAGCAGGCCGATGGCGCAGCCGGTGGTGCGCCCTTCGAAGACGCCAGACAAGATTTCGACCTCATCGGCTTCCTGGCGCTGGGTGGTGTGGCGGCTGGTGCCGGGCTTGCGGCGGTCGAGGTCACGCTGCAGGTCCTCCAGGGCAATCTCCAGGCCCGGCGGGCAGCCGTCGACAATGGCGACCAACGCCGGGCCATGGCTTTCGCCCGCGGTGGTGACGGTGAACAGCTTGCCGTAGGTATTGCCGGACATGCAGGGTGCTCCGTGAAATCGCTGAGAAACTCAACCTTGGATTCGTAGTGGACGCCAGTATACGCAGGCTCCCCGCGTAGTTCATCCTCGAACCTTCTCGGTCGGCGCCAGTCCAACCGGCACCTTCGCAACTAATGGCGTGATGATGTTAAACCTGCTTGTCTTGAGCGTTACCCTGTTCATCGGCCTGTTTTCCGGCCTGGCCCAGGCCACGGTGCTGCAACGTCCGATCAGCATCGATACGGGCAACGGCGAACTGTTCGGCTCGCTGCTGCTGCCCAAGTCCGACACGCCGGTGCCGGTGGTCCTGATCATTTCCGGGTCCGGCCCGACCGATCGCGACGGCAACAACCCGGAGGGCGGGCGCAACGACAGCCTCAAGCGCCTGGCCTGGCTCCTGGCCAGGCACGACATTGCCAGCGTGCGCTACGACAAGCGGGGGGTGGCCGCCAGCCTGGCCGCAACGCCGGACGAGCGTAACCTGAGCGTCGAAGCCTACGTGGCCGATGCCTTGGCCTGGAGCCGCAAGCTGGCCGCCGATCCGCGAATGGGCCCGGTGATTCTGCTAGGTCACAGCGAAGGCGCCTTGATCGCCAGCCTCGCCGCGCCCCAGGCCAACGCCGCGGGCGTGATTTCGTTGTCCGGCAGCGCCCGGCCCATCGACCAGCTCCTGCGCCAACAACTGGCCAGCCGCCTGCCGGCACCTTTGATGTTGCGCAGCAACGAGTTGCTCGACAGCCTCAAGGCCGGCCAGCCCGACGCGAACGTGCCGCCTGCGTTGCAAGTGATTTTCCGCCCCAGCGTGCAGCCGTACCTGATCTCGCTGTTCCGCCAGGACCCGGCCCAGGCGTTCGCGGCGCTGAAGGTGCCCGCCCTGATCATCCAGGGCAGCCATGACATTCAGGTCAGTGTCGACGATGCCCGGCAGTTGAAAGCCGCCAAGCCCGACGCCGAACTGGCGCTGGTCGAGGGCATGAATCATGTCCTGCGCATCGTGCCCAAGGACGTGAAACAACAACTGGCTTCCTACAAGGACCCCAACCGTCCCCTGGCCGCTGAACTGGGCACGCGCATCCCGGCGTTCATTCGCTCGATCGCTACCCGTTAAACGCTTTTAGCCCTCCAGTCCCGGCGAAAACGGCCGATAAACCGGTGTCGGGCAGCGCAATCGCTGCCGACCCGCCGGCCAGGACAGGATTTGCCGTTATGACTGAAACACCCACTTCACCCGATACCGAAGCCCCTACCGAAGCGACCGCCACGCCTGCGGAGCAGTTGCCTTGGGCGGACGTGCAAGCCGAGCATCACAAAATGCTCCGGCTGGCCCCGCTCAAGACCGACCGCGCCACCGGTGCGCGCCCGCTGCGCTTCGTCGAATTCAGCTATGCCGAACGCCACAGCAAGGAGCGCAGCCTGTTGCGCTTGAGCATCAAGTTGCCCGGCCAGCGCGTGCGCAAGGAACAGAATCACCTAGATGTCTGGGCCGATCACGTCGAAAAGCGCCTGACCTTTTCCCCGGACAACCTGCAGATCGAGCCGATGAACCGTGGCATCGGCCGCTTCCTCGCCGCCCAGGGCATCACCTGGGCGAAGAAACGCTGGTCGGGCTACCGGGTCGAAGGCAGCGACCTGAACAACAAGGACGCGCTGAACGAAGACACCCGCCTGCGCCGTGACCGTTTTCTCAAGGCCCAGGGTTTCGAAGTGGTCTACGCCGACGCCCAGCACCTCAAGGGCAGCGTCAAGGCGACCCACGTCGGCGACCTGGTGGGAGACTGGAATACCGAGAAGCTGCAGTTCGTGGAGATTCTCGAAGCCGCGCAGATGTTGCAACAAGCCGAGCAGAACTTGGCGGAACAGGAAGTCCGGCTCAAGCAGCAGGAAGAGAAGGTCAACAAGTTCAAGCGCGAAGACACCGGCCTGCGCTTCACCATCACCTGCCTGGTGGCATTTGCCATGTTCCAGGCGGGATTATTGATTTGGATTGCGACGCGGCATTGATGACCGGCTGGGAGGGGGCTGGCAAGCTCCCTCGCCACAAAAAGCGATCGGCAATCCAGAAGATCAAACCCGTGAAGCGAACAGCCCCTGGTGCTGGCGGCACTGCTCGGCGCTGAGCATGAACACGCCATGGCCGCCCCGCTCGAAGTCCAGCCAGGCAAAATCGACCTCAGGGTACAGCGCCTCGACGTGGACCTGGCTGTTGCCCACCTCGACAATCAGCAAGCCCTTCTCGGTCAGGTGATCAGCCGCCTCGGCCAGCATCCGCCGGACCAGGTTCAAGCCATCCTCGCCACAGGCCAGGCCCAGCGCCGGCTCGTGCTGGTATTCCTGGGGCATGTCGGCGAAATCCTGCGCGTCGACGTAAGGCGGATTCGACACGATCAGGTCGAAACGTTGCCCCGGCAGGCCGTCGAAGCCATCGCCCTGGACCGTGAACACCCGCTCGTCGACGCCATGGCGCTCGATGTTCTGGTTCGCCACCTCCAGCGCTTCGAACGACAGGTCGGCCAGCACCACTTCGGCTTCCGGAAACTCGTAGGCGCAGGCGATCCCGATGCAGCCGGAGCCGGTGCACAGGTCGAGGATTCGCGCAGGCGCCTGGCCCAACCAGGGCTCGAAACGTTTTTCGATCAGCTCGCCAATCGGCGAGCGCGGGACGAGTACGCGCTCGTCGACAATGAACGACATCCCGCAGAACCAGGCCTCGCCCAGCAGGTAGGCCGCCGGGATGCGCTCGTCGATACGCCGGCGCAGCAGGCGCTGCACGTGGACCAGTTCCTCGTCTTCGAGGCGGCAATCCAGGTAGCTATCGGCAATTTCCCACGGCAGGTGGAGTGCGCCCAACACCAGTTGGCGGGCTTCATCCCAGGCGTTGTCGGTGCCATGGCCGAAAAACAGATCCTCCCCATGGAAACGGCTGACGGCCCAACGGATATGGTCGCGCAGGGTGCGAAGGCGGGAAGTGATCACGGCGGCAAACTCCAGAAAAATCGACGGGCGAGTCTACCAGTCAAACGCGCCCCACCCAAACACGCCTCAAGGACGAAAGAAAAACTCCGAGGCATTCGTAGGATCTATCCGTTTTTTGCGCAACCTATTGAACAAGACGAGCATCTTGACAAGGCTGTAGGCCAGCAACGGCGCCGCTTGCAATCGAAGCGATTCACAGAACCGCTCAGCCAGAGGACAATGTCGCAAAAGCCCCACCCGAAGGAGCCCCAGAATGTCCGTTCCAAAAACGATGTTTCAACTCAGCGGCCGCGGCTACGCAGCAGCCAACCTGAGTCAAGCGACCCTGATCATCATCGATGCCCAGAAGGAATACCTCGCCGGCCCCTTGGCCCTGAGCGGCATGGATGAAGCAGTCGCGAACATCAAGCAGCTACTCGGCGCGGCCCGGGCAGCCGGTCGGCCGATCGTGCATGTGCGCCACCTGGGCACCCATGGCGGGCTGTTCGATCCACAAGGCGAACGCGGCGAGTTCATTCCGGGCCTCGAACCCCAGGACGACGAAACCATCATCGGCAAGCTGCTGCCCAGCGCCTTCCACGGCACCGAACTGAAGAAGCGCCTGGAAGAGTTCGGCCCCCTGGACCTGATCGTCTGCGGCTTCATGAGCCACTCCAGCGTCAGTACCACCGTGCGCGCGGCCAAGAACCTGGGCTTTCGCTGCACCCTGGTGGAAGATGCTTGCGCCACCCGCGACCTGCCGCACAAGGGCGGCGTGCTCAGCGCCGAGCATGTGCACCAGACCGAAATGGCGATCATGGCGGACAACTTCGCCACCCTGGCCCTGACCCGGGACTTCATCTGATCGATCCTTCGATGAGCGGCCACTTTCGCCGCTCATCCGTAAAAGCCTCTCATTTGCCGCAATTGCCCTGGTGTCAGGAACAACCCGAACATCTTCCGGTCGAAGGGCCGATACCCATTGAGGAAGATCGGAATGAAGTTATCCGATGGTTTTGACGCACGTCGCTTGCGGCCCAAAGGCCCGAGCAACTGGCGATTTCGTATTGGCGCGGCAATCGCTGCGCTGCTGGCAACACTTGGTGTCCTGCTGGCCATGGCCGGTGCCGCCAGCCTGCTGGGCCGTCCGCCCGCGCTGGGCGACTTGAACGCCACCCCGCTCGGTTCGGCCATCATCCTGGCGGTCGGCCTGCTCGTTCTGTGGCTGGGCGTCTGGCTCTGGCGCCGCTGCCGCCGTCGCGCCCGTCAATCCCTGGAGCTGGCCATGGCTCCGCACCTGATGAAAAAACACGACTGAGCCGCCATCCGACGTTTTGTCGCGCCTGATCCCGCCAGAGTTGGGTAAACTGGCCGGCTTCGCGGAGGCTGACATGCAAGACGACGACTTTTCCCTGTTCAAAAGTGCGATCCAGGGCGTAAAACCGATCAAACACGACCGTGCCGAGACCGGCAAGCCCAAGGCCGATCGCGCCCAGATCGCCAAGCTGCGCCAAGCCGCCACCGTGCGCACCGATGCCACGACCGTGGACGGCCTGTCCGATCAGTTCGTGATCGACGTCGGCCCCGAAGACGAACTGATGTGGGCGCGCGACGGCGTCCAGGAAAGCCAGATGCGCAAGCTGAAGGTCGGCCAGATCCCTTTCGAGGGCAGCCTCGACCTGCACGGCATGAGCGTCGAAAAGGCCCGGGAAACCCTCTGGGCCTTCCTGGCCGAAGCCACCCGGTTCGAAATCCGCTGCGTGCGCGTCACCCACGGCAAGGCCGTGCGCCTGGACGGCAAGCGGCCGATGATCAAGAGTCACGTCAACACCTGGCTGCGCCAGCACCCGCAAGTGCTGGGTTTCACCTCCTGCCAGGCGAAACATGGCGGTGCCGGGGCGGTCTACGTGATGCTCAAGCGCACCATGATGGAAGGTCGCGACGAGTAGCCCTCGATTGCCGAGCTTGCAGCGCCGTGTCCGCCACCGTACCCTTGCCCTTTGCGTAAAATCCCACAGGTAGTTTCATGTCTCTGGAACAGAATTACACCGCTATGCAGACGGTGTTCTTCAGGTGCGCTTGAGGCTAGAGATTCAAGGCTTTCCACCCCTTGGCAGTCGCTGTTTTTCCCTGAGGTACCCACGTATTGGTACGAAATTTGGTACGAACGTGGCTGTTCACGACCTATGCGCCCCGGACCCGACTGAACGGATCCCCCTAGGCCCCTTCGCCTGTTACTGCCTGGGTTTTTGATATCGTAGGCCGGACTAAGTCTATTATTAGAATACAATCCATAGTTTTTTTTAATTTATGCACTATAACAGACAGTCAAATAGATTTAGCGAGGATCAGGCCGGTGCTTAGTGTTGAGCTTTTCGCGGGAGCAGGCGGTTTAGCTATTGGGATGGCTAACGTAGGCTTTCGACACGCAGCTGTCGTAGAGTGGGACCAATATGCTTGCGAAACATTTAGACAAAATCAGCAACACCACTCCCCCCAGGTGGAAGGCTGGCCAGTCTATCAAACCGATGCGCGCATATTTGATTTCAAACAAATTTCTTCCGATATCGCTGTCGTTTCCGGCGGCCCGCCGTGCCAACCTTTTTCAATGGGCGGGAAGCATCAAGCGCAGGATGATGCCCGCAACATGTTTCCTGAAGCGGTCCGGGCTATTCGTGAATTGATGCCTAGAGCTTTCATATTTGAAAACGTCAAAGGTCTTACTCGCGAAAGCTTCGCTTCATATTTTTCCTACATTCATCTGCAACTCCAATATCCAGAAATTGAGCGGCTCTCATCAGAAGAATGGATGCAGCATCGTAACCGGTTAGAGCAGCATCATTCCTCTAATAGAGGAGCCCCCACATACAATGTGTTATTTGATGTTCTAAATGCGGCCGATTACGGTGTTCCCCAAAAACGGGAACGGGTATTTTTTGTCGGTTTTCGATCCGATTTGGGGGCACAATGGCATTTCCCTAAAAAAACCCATTCTGCTGCAGAATTACTCAAATCGAAATGGATTACAGGCGAATACTGGACTGAACATAAGATCAGCAAAAGGATGCGTCCCACGGCCACATCTAAACAACAAGCTGAACTTGCAAAACACTTCACTACCGAAAACACGTCACTTCTTAGATGGAAAACCACGCGGGACGCCTTAATTGGTTTACCAGACCCGGAAGTTTTCCCGGCTAACAACATTATTAATCATATTTTCACCCCAGGGGCCAAGTCGTATGTCGGACATACCGGCAGCCTGCTGGATGAGCCCGCCAAGACATTGAAAGCGGGACATCACGGCGTCCCGGGCGGAGAAAACATGTTCATAAAAGATAACGGCGCAGTACGCTATTTTACGCTTCGAGAAGCCGCTCGCTTACAGACCTTTCCAGACTCATACGAATTTCATGGTTCTTGGAGCCAGGCGATGCGACAACTCGGCAACGCTGTACCTGTCAAACTCGCCGAAGTCGTAGCCGGCTCAGTTGCTGAGAGCCTACTAGCTTTACAAAGCTAACAATTACCGCAGCGCCACGTACTGTTTTGCCTTACAAAGTCAAAGGAAAAATGCTATGAACGAAGCAATGACCGCCGAAGTTCGTGACAAATTAAGGGATAAGCTCTGGACGAAGGCCGGCGAGCTCGGGTGGGAACACCTGTCACATAGCGAGCGTTCAAAATGGTACGAAAACTGGTCTAAAGATAAAGATATTGGGGGAATCCTTTCTAATTACATGGATACCCGTAAAATACGCGTATACATTAAAGATTCGCTTCTCAAACCCTACCATCGTGCAAACCTCGAGAAGGGATGGGAAAAGTTAAAGAAAATGTTACCTCCCGAGATTCAACAAACCGCGATTGAAAGAAAGCTCGTGAAGCCACACTGTAACATTTTACAAGGCGGAGCTGTTATCTGCTGGGGCAATACTCGGGATTGGAAGACAATATTGATATCCGCTTATGAGCGTGCGTACAATACTAAATCAGGATTTGCTCACAGCATAATTTTAATTGAATCCGAAAAAAAGACAGATACAAAATTAAAAACCATGATAAATGAATTAGCGAGCCGCCTAAACATCTCCAATGTTTATTGGTGCGAAAATTAATCAAGCATAGTACTAGGGAGGGAACATGCGGTTTCGTGAGACCAAAATTGACGGAGTGGCTGATTTACTAAAGAACCTTAAGAAACATATAAGGGATAACGAAATTATCTGGTTTCGTGGGCAATCTACATATTCTTGGGGGCTCATTCCTTCGTTAGCAAGGGATGAAGGCAAACACTTACAAAAAGAAGGCGCCATTTACAAAAGATTCATACAAAATGCAACGCAACTCATGAGTCAAACCCCTTTAGATGAATGGGAGTGGCTTTTCGTGATGCAACATCATCGAGCACCTACTCGACTGCTGGACTGGACTGAAGGTCCTTTAGTAGCGTTGTACTTTGCCACTGCCAACCCTGCTAAAGATGACGTAGACGGTGCGCTCTGGTGTTTGGACCCAATAGCTCTCAATAGGCAAGCAAATGTTAGCTTCGCTTATGAGCTAGAACTACCGTCATTCCGTGACAAAGCTTTGGAGAATTATCTCCCGAGTCGCATTGATCCTAAGAGCCCCATGCAGCCCGTAGCAGCAATTGGCCCCAGAGCAACTAAAAGAATGGCTGCTCAAATAGGTGCTTTTACGGTAAACCATAGCGTTTATAAGCCTATGGAATCCCTGTACGACGGAAAACACGCGTGGAAGTATCTGATTCCTAAGGCACAAAAAGCAGAAATCAGAAAAGAATTGAAGTATTTGGGCTACTCGGCACTCACCCTATTCCCAGACATAGATCAAGTTGCCGACCTAATACAGAGGG
>Ga0099826_10002036_pt1 | contig 12760 bp, 11 predicted proteins | sample Mtrugardesep15_FD_76830 | JGI IMG/M metagenome (GOLD analysis project Ga0099826, IMG submission 76830) | Root nodule microbial communities of legume samples collected from California, USA - M. trunc garden sep15 | ecosystem: Host-associated > Plants > Roots > Nodule | place: USA: California...
CAATTTATTTTGTGTATGGATATTTTAGAAATAGCCTTTTATATTGAATTTTGTTAAAAAGATGCACTAAGGTACTAATGTAAGATTAATTTGATTGTATGTATATGTTGTAGGAATTGAATGACAAGAAGAGGTTAGCCACTAGTGGAGCAAACTTTGCAAGAGCATATACAGTGCAATTTGGTACTTGCAAGTTCCCTGAGAATTTCACTGGTTGCCAAGATCTTGCTAAACAGAAGGTCTGACTCTAACCTTAAACATCTTTTGTTTCACTAATTTGTTTTTCCCAAATCCCAAGTTTTCCTATTTGCCATTTTCTAATGCTATTTTTTCCTTTTCATTTACGCAGAAAGTACCATTCATTACAGAAGATTTGGAACTTGAATGTGAAGGAAAGGACAAATACAAGTGTGGTTCTAATGTTTTCTGGAAATGGTGAAAATTGACAACATTTTATTTTCCTAGTGTTGTTCTCTTTGAAATGTATCGAACTTCTCCTTGATAATATACCATATTCTTCTGCTTGTTGTTGTTATTGGTTTTAATTAAAATTGTTAAAAAAAAATGTTTAAATTAGGCATGCCTCTCCTTTTGGTACTTCTACAATCTTAACTGTGTGGGTTCAATAGAAAGTGTTACCATTTCACAATAAAATAAAATTAACTTATTTGTTGCTTGACTTGGCCATTCCAAATTCTAGAATATATTTATACAACAAGAACATTGTTATGAATCACGGGATCAAAGAGTCGAATATGAACTTCATAGGAGAAGAAGGTTTGATAGGTTGATACAAAGGAAAACTCTTTGTTTCGTATATTGAAAGATTGATTAAAAAGATAGTGCAATGAACATGTATAAACGGTGCTCTTGTATAGAGCTTCTAGAGAATTAACTAACTAACCTCCTAATAATAACTCTAACTATCTACAACCACATTTAACTAACTCTATATTAATTTTTATATTCTAATAAACATCATAAAAATCATTTGAAGTCCTTTATCATACATCATCTGGTCACTATTATAAGAAAAAAAACTATATTTGAGATTCGTTCATTAAATGATATATATATATGGTCTATAATAAAGACTACATATATTATTTAATGAATAAATCTAAAATATGGTTTTTTCTTATAATAGTGACTGAAGGGTGTACGTTGTTATGTTTTTACTCCAAGCAATTGTGTGCAATATGAATCCACTAACAAAATAATGAATACATAGACACATAGAAACAGTTGTAAATCATAAATATAATGAATACGTAACGACCAAAAAAGTTGAAAAGCAATGCTTACATTTGGTCTTGTTTGTCCACTTGGATTATCTTCAATTTTTTTATTACATTAGTACAACTCCACAATCTTCGGAAACCAATTAAATATCTCACAATACTTGGTTGAAAAAATACTTCCAAGTATTTTCCTACCTACAAGGTTACATACACAATCTTGATCCACTTGTGGTACATTCTCTCGTAGTGTACTACCAGCTGCTTCTTTTTCTGTCGAAGCATACAACCAGCTTATATGGAAGCAATCTACCTTGCATTTAGGTACTACATCTTATGATTCCTGGTTGAATTTACCACATACACGATCAATATTTGAGTGGGGCAAAGGCTTATCTTTGAATTTTCACCGAGCATTGCACCAAAGCACGTATATGATGCACTTTTATGTGCACTGCCTAGTTTAATGAATATAACATTCAAAGAATTAATTTCACCTCAATATCTCGATCCTAACTCCATATGACGATAAGCATTAAGCAACAAAGACTGTGCGTAAGGGCCGGCCCTCGGCATAGGTCGGGGTGCGACGGCCCAAGGCCATGCCGGTAGGGGTAAAAAAAATTATACAAGGGGATGTATAGGGGTGGGGCCACCACCCGGCGAGCTCGAGCACTCGCCCAGGCTCAATCAATATTTTTTTTTATATTTTGTCCAACCCAATAGTCCATTAACCCTCTTTTTTTTTTTGGGCAAACTCAATATTTTCATACGTGCCCGCACAAAAATCCCTGACTCTATAATTTTTGCTCAAGCTCCATACAATTCCTGACTCCGCCACTGGGGATGTATATAGCAAGTCATGAGTATAATTAAGGGAATATATAGCAAATCTCATCAAGTGGCCCATACATTGACTCTTGAAAGGCTAGGCTAAATTTTGTTAATGTTTGAGTCCTCTTAGTGAAATTTGCTATCTATGCACCCTATAAAACAAGTATTGTAGTATACACTCTTCCTGTAATTAGTTTTTCTTTTCCACCCCCTAAGGCCTAGACCCTACAATCTTGTTCATAATAATGTGTCAAATGTATCTAATATCAAAAATATTGATGATGATCATAAACAAGAAGTTCCTCGTTCTAATATTTATTATCCAAAAAATAGGGAGAATCTTGATAACAAAATCCCGGTGATGATTATACAAGAGAAATGAATCTTAAATTTCCCGATGACAAATATACGCAATGGTGAGATTAGTGATCGAAAATGGTTAGTTTATTTAAATATGTTGACAAAGTATATTGTTTTTGTTGTAAATTGTTCAGGTCTTCTGCTACAAGTAACTTGAGCTAGCTAGCATGTGAAGGCTTAAATAATTGAAAACATATCAGTTAAAGACTCAAACAACATGAAAATAATGTCAAACATATTACTAATATGAATACTTGAAATGAACAGATAATAAGATTGAATAAAAATCATGCACTTGCACGCTTAACAATCTTAAGAGGCACAAATTTTAATGTTTTAACGATAAAATATAAAAAATAACATTATTGTTTTTTTGGTATGGTAAAACGACTTATAGTTTAGAACAAATTTTATTCGCAAAGGATTTAATATACATTATTAATTTAAATGAATATATATATATTTTTGTTGTTGTGAAAGATACTTTTAAAATTGTGTTTTTTTGCAGTTACGTTTAATTTATTTAAAATAAATTGAAAAAGAGAAAACAAAGGAGGTGAGAGTAAGGTAGAAGGAAAGGCTGTCAACCAGGTCACCCAATCTATCCCTTTTCTCTTTCTCGTGGTTGAAATGATTCCCTCTTTCTCTCTCCTCTCTCTAGTATCTTCCAATTTCAAAATTTTGGTCCTAACCCAAATTTCCAAATTCAATTTTCAAATTAACCATTTTATTACGGTCACTCATCACAAGTCACGCCCACAACCACACCTAAACCCACGCCACTCTCTCCCCTAATATAAATACCCTTTCCCATTTTCAATCCTCTTCTCTCTCATTTCTCACCACACTTCTCGCCGAGAAAGAGAGACAGACTTCAACACAAGAAGCTTCTCTTTCTTTCTCCTCTTCGATCCATTTTCTCTCTACTTTCACGGTATTCACTTCCTTTTCTCTCTATCTACTTCATTTCTTTTTCCGATCATTATTTAGGTTTAGGTTTATTCTTCTTGCTTTCGTTGATCTGTGTAGATTTACTGTTTAATACACCGATTGTTCATGCGTTTTTAGTAATCTTAACTGTTTTATGCTCAGATTTGTGTTAATCATGTATTTATTTTGTGTAATTGATAATTGCGATTGCTATTACTTGATCTATGTAACTGATTTAGTAGATCGTGGATACTGGATTTCTAGTTACTGATCTGTGATCTGGTTGATGCTTACGGTGCATCGCTGTATCTGATTCTGATCCTTAACATACTGGATCTGAAATCTTTTTGAACTGATCTTGTATCGGCTTTAGATTCCATTTTTTGGTGTTTCTTCGAAAATGTTTCGGTTTTATTGATTTGTTGACTGGATTTATGGTCTGATCTGTGTTTTCATGTGTGAATCGCTTCATTTTGTGATAACAGTTTTTTCCTTTATAGAACTTCATTTGAAATTTTAGTAAGCCTAAGTCATAGCAAATTGAAGATTTAATTACACATTTGTAATGAGAAACTTTAGATTACAGCTTGCACATGCTTTCATCATGTTTATCCTATGATATTTTGAATATGTTAAATCTTCTGATTCACTGCACTATGTACATGCTCTTCTTTCTTTTTCTTTGAAATGCTGGAGTTATCTAATCTATTTTATTAATGAAGAAAATTAGGTATTACTGTGTTATTTCATTTCTCTGTTATACTGCTATTGATAATTGTGATTGTTATATACAATGTGAGCTTTTTATGGAGAACAGTTTTATGTAGAACAGGATAGTATTTTCAGTGAAACTAATCTTTTAAATTTGTAATTGGTTGAACTTTGTTTGTGGTCCATTTGAATTGTTATTAACGATAATCTTATTCGTGCAAACTGTAGTTTAGCAAAAGATGGCAGATGCTGAGGATATTCAACCCCTTGTTTGTGACAATGGAACTGGAATGGTGAAGGTTAGTTATTTTTTTTTTTGTCATTTTGTGTCTTTAATTTTTGATTTTGTTCCTGAATGATGTGTTAATTTACAATTTGTGTGCAGGCTGGATTTGCTGGTGATGATGCTCCTAGAGCTGTGTTTCCAAGTATTGTTGGCCGACCTCGTCATACCGGTGTCATGGTTGGTATGGGTCAAAAAGATGCCTATGTTGGTGACGAAGCCCAATCAAAAAGAGGTATTCTTACTCTCAAGTATCCCATTGAGCACGGTATTGTCAGTAACTGGGATGACATGGAGAAGATCTTGCATCACACATTTTACAATGAATTGCGTGTTGCTCCTGAGGAGCACCCAGTGCTTCTAACTGAGGCTCCACTTAACCCAAAGGCCAACAGAGAAAAGATGACCCAAATCATGTTTGAGACCTTCAATGTGCCCGCCATGTATGTGGCCATCCAGGCTGTCCTCTCCCTGTATGCAAGTGGTCGTACAACTGGTTCGTATTTTGACTATCTTTTTGAGAACATACTATCGTCATTCCATTATTCTTTCCCTCAATCTATTCATTTTTGAAACAGGTATTGTGTTGGATTCCGGTGACGGTGTGAGTCACACTGTGCCAATCTATGAGGGTTATGCACTCCCACATGCCATCCTTCGTTTGGATCTTGCTGGTCGTGATCTAACTGATTCTTTGATGAAGATCCTCACTGAGAGAGGGTACATGTTCACCACCTCAGCTGAGCGGGAAATTGTCCGTGACATAAAGGAGAAGCTTGCATATGTTGCCTTGGATTATGAACAAGAACTTGAGACTGCAAAGAGCAGTTCTTCAATTGAGAAAAACTATGAACTTCCTGATGGACAAGTTATCACAATTGGAGCTGAGAGGTTCCGTTGCCCAGAAGTCCTTTTCCAACCATCAATGATCGGAATGGAAGCTGCTGGAATTCACGAGACCACCTACAACTCTATCATGAAGTGTGATGTGGATATCAGAAAGGATCTGTACGGCAACATTGTTCTTAGTGGTGGTTCAACTATGTTCCCTGGTATTGCTGACCGTATGAGCAAGGAGATCACTGCCCTGGCTCCTAGTAGCATGAAGATTAAGGTTGTGGCTCCACCAGAGAGAAAGTACAGTGTCTGGATTGGAGGATCAATCCTTGCTTCTCTCAGTACTTTCCAGCAGGTGATTATTTTATCACAGATTAGCACATTTTGCCATGTATAATGTATGTAATGTCAATTTTATCAAATTCTAAAATTTGTTTTTGTTTTGCAGATGTGGATATCCAAGGGTGAATATGATGAGTCTGGCCCATCCATTGTCCACAGGAAGTGCTTCTAAGTTCAAAATTATGCGATAATGGTAAGTTATTTTTGCTGTGGTTGCTTTTTTGGTGTCTCTGTCATGTTATGGAACTATGTTGACATGGATAAGAGGTGAGATCGGAGGGTATAATCTGAGATTGATTTATCAAATGTTCTGTGGCAGCCCACTGGATGTCTGTAGGTTGGTTGCCTGTAGTAAGGAGTGATTGTGATGCTTATTTTGATTTTTATTTCCTTTCGCCCTTTTTTCAGATTTTACATTTGAAGGTTTTTTTTTCTTCCTTTTCGAACGTCATGTTTATGTCTATAGCTTGTATCGAGATATTTTACGGTATCTTCAATTTGCGCTACTACTTAATTCTCAATTGAGTTTATACATGAATTACTTGCTCGCTAAATTTAGAGTGCTTCTATGCGTAAACTATCACGGCCAATTTTTAAAAGAATTAAAATTAGAGGGAATTTATTAGTTCCTTAGCTTAGGGTTCATATTAGTAGGGCACTCTTTTTAACACGCCTGGAAAGGGTTGCCTGGTTGGTTCTCCGATCTCAAATTTCAATATTGGATGAAAGAAAGGAAAAACATGTCATTAAATTTATTTTATAATTTTAATTGATATATTTGACTTGGGTCATTTGTTTTGTTTTAAGTCAATTGATTGTAAATTCTTTTTGGATAAAAATTCATGGTAATTACATAACTTTACAAATGACATGATACCATATTATTCCCACACATCCAAACTTAATTAGTAGCGACAGTACTTAACCGCATAATATTATCGTTGCATGTGGAACAAGTTTAAAGGACCAAACAAAAATCGGTGATGTGGGGAATGTGCCATGTGTTGTGCACCTAACAAAATTGTGTATTGGTGTCCATCTTCGAACCAAGTATTCCTGCTCATTCCATCTCTAGTTCCCAGTTTTCACTAAATGTGACCTGTGAGTTGCGACCTCTTCTAAAGAAGAGACAACCCACTGATAATGACATGAATGGTGTCAAGTATTGGGAAAAAGCAATTTTTTGTTTTACTTACAGTCTACACGCATTTTTCCTTGTCTATTTTAATTCCACGTTCACGAGCAAGACAAATATGACGTATAGCTATAGCTAATTGGTGGCACTGTAAAGTGTGTCTATCTGCCCAAGTGAAATACAAGAATAATGATAATAAGATACATAGACAATCCACTTATGTGTTGCACATATTTTCAGTAGAGATTAATAAGCTGCGGTGGAAGCTTTCTATCAATATTTTGATAAACAATTTTTTCAAAATACAATAGGCAAGATGGTTGAAGTTGGTGTCCAATTTCATTCTCATTTAATTGGTTTTCCACTTTTCCATCCTTTTATTCAAGTATATTTTGTCCAATTGCAGCTTAAACTTTTTTTTAAAAAATAATTTAAAATAATAATAAACATCAAAATCCTAGGAGTCAGAGTCTTGAACCCATTGAAAAGCATGAAGAAGCCATGGCCATACCTTTGTCCACCTGAATCCAGGGTGAGAACCATTCTGTCTTGGCAAGTACAAATTGACCTTAATCATTCCGTATGAACATCTCAATCCCCGCTTCATCGTGACTTGTAAAAAAGGAAGCATCAACATTTCACTTGTATTTACCCAAAGGAGGTTTAATCCACCTCACTCCAAGGAGTTCCTTTACGTTCTCTCTGAGTCTCTGCTCTTTGTGAACTCGAGCAGCTGACCAATCTTGCAGTAACTTATTGGCACACTTGTATACATCCACACAAGGGTCATGAATGTAGCGCAAGAACTTCCCCTGTGTAATTGCAATGACTATATCATTGACATTTGTGTTATGTTGTTTGTGGTGTGTTGAACAACAATCCAATAATCAAAGCTCCTCCAAATTTGTTATGCATTGTCGCACCAAAAGAAGATTAATAATTGTCTTCGCCATCACACAACACATTGATTCATACACATAATGCCTCTCTGGTTAAGTTGAAACTGAGTGGGCAAACGAATTTTTGTACCTTTGGTGGTACTTTTGCTTTCTATCCTCTTCCGTGCTGGAGCTGTCGTTAATATCACTGGTACTGACCTTGTGCTGGATCTGTCGTTTTTTTATTCTTGTTTAAAATGAATTCAACTGCCTAAATAAAAAATAATCAATAAATTGATTAAGTTTTTTTTTTATGGGTCAAATAGTGATAAAAATAAATAAATATAGTATATTTGTTATTAATTCAATTCAAATAACTATACATTATATAGAGCTTTTTAGTTCAAGCATATTTGCCTGAAAAATCAGTGATGTTATTTGATGCGAACAAACATATCAAGCATCATCACGAATAACACGAATCCATACTTAATTATCCAACATATCAAAATGGTGGTGACCAAATTTTAAAACCAAAGATAAAGATGTTTCAGAGCTTGACGCAATTGCTAGCGTATCCACAGTTCTTTTTTCTATAAACTTTTGTGTTTAGTTTATTAGAACACAAACTATTGAAGTTGCTCATGCCTTAACAACGGCGGTTACATCTCTAACTAGTTTGCATTTATTAATTGATGCATCCATTTGTTTTATATTATTACTGAAATGAACTAAGCTACTTCCAATGAAATAAATTTACCTCACCAAGTAAGATCCGCAATTGAATTGAAAGTACTTAACGAGAAGTAATTGAAATAGTTCATTTAAGGTTATATGACAAATAACCCAAACAAGAGTAAAATACAGGCATAAACCGTTTTGAATTTACTAATTAACTTACTTTTCAAATGAAGCGTAAAACATAGGCATATCTGAAGTGCACTAGTGGAATCAAACTTACCATAAAATGACATGTGAAGAGAGATCCTATCGTTTCCCTCTCGTGATTTTTTTTTTCCACCTTAAACAGGCACAGCATTCTATCGTTTCAATTTTACGAAATATCAAATTATACGTTGACCATCATAGATGACACACATCTTCTAACATATCATCACCTCTTCAAAGAGCTACGTAATGATAGACTATTTTGAGTGATGTTAGAAAATTACATATTTGTAAATTTTGGATCCTTAATTACCATACACTTATTTTCAAGATCCAACGTGGTGGTTTACTCCATCAGTAAAGAACTGAAAAGATAAGTTGTTTTTGTTGAGACATTGTTTTTCATTCTCTTGGAATGGTCGTACACTTTGCTTCGGATTTAATGAAGCTCGTGTCTTGCACCTCCAGCAAGCCAAAGGAGCACATGGTGCTCGTCCTCGTAATGACCCCTGAGGAAGATGGAAGAAGGGGGATTTTTTTAATTTCCAAAAGTTTCTAGTTTAGATTATTAAGAAAATAGAGATTTGATTTCCATAAAACGAGCTACAATTAACGATTAAAAGGAAGAAAGAAAAAAAAAAAAAAAAATCAAAAGTTGATGTTCCAAACAATTAATATTTGCCGTAAAAAAAAAAAATCATTTTGCATGCCATAGACTACTTCCCTTTCAACTATATGCTCCACGGCCCCATCCAATCCCCACAATTGCAAGAAAGTGGTGACCATTTGCATCTTCTACCACCGCCAGCTAAAGGGATGCATCAATGATGCCAATTGCAAATTGCATGTGTTATGTAGGCATCAACTTTAGTTTTCCACATGCATAAAATTAAACCTTCATTCTTCCATAACAAAAATTTCATTCAAGTAAAAAATGTTGGTTGCATAATGTCTTCGTCCAATAGGTTAGGATTGGGGATTGATAGTGAATAAAGTACGGGTCTATTACTCCTGTAATAAATAAATTATAAGAAATTTCACTCCCTACATTCCAAGTTATAAAAAAAGCTAGCTTAAAACACAGTTCTCTTCTTGGTGCTACATTGAGTACATTAACCTTCTTCAATGAAGGCTATGAGCCTATGACAATCGGCTGCTAGCCCTTGTACAGAAAGAAAATGGACACAAGAAAATCTTGATCAACCCCAAGGAAGTCCTTATTCATCTACAAACCATAGATAGAAACTACCAAGAACCTGAGCTTTTATCACATACTTTAATAATTTATTCTTCTCGCCCGGTGGGATATATAGCAGCTCGCTTCAATGATTATTACACTGATTGTAGTTGGTGTAGGTTTTCATTCGGTGTTTGGTTTTTCTCATGCTTCATTAGCTCTATAAACTCCCGAAAAGCTGCATTATCAACAATCATAATAGTGGTTACTATTGGTCAAATCAAAATTCAAGTCGCTGCACGAAATTGTAAAAGCAAATTGGATCCAATGATTATATCCTACAAGACACATAATCCTGCTCTTGAATATAATTTTTTTAAAGATTGTGAAGGCAAAACAGTTACATTTATTATCACACCAAACTTGCTTTGATAAACAGTGCAAAAGTCGCTCACCGTTGTCAGAATCATGAGGTCCAGGGGATGCTTCAGGGTGGTATTGAAGAGACACAATCTTTTGAGCAGGGAAGGCAAGACCGGCACAACTACTGTCATTGAGATTGATATGAGTAACTTCTACTCCTTCAGGCAATGTGGCAGGGTCAACTGCATAGTTGTGGTTCTGCCAATTTATATGAATCAATTAATATGTCCAAAGACCATGGCACAAAGAACAATACATGACATGGAAACACTTTTCTTGATAAAATGTAATGACATGGAACATTTAGACGAACAATAAATATAGGTCTGCACATGAAACTTGCACTTCAACATGTTTGCTGCTACAAAATTCTATGCTGATTTCTACGTCATCACAAGGCTAATGGTTTAATAATGTCCAAGAGTTGATACAATGGAGGCATAACAGAACTGAGGGTACCCATAACCAGTTGCAATGTTTTTTTGCCATGAGGCACTATCATAGTGAGTTCTGGTTTAGAATTTTTCTTCTTCTCAAGACAAGGGGACAGGTTCTGAGTTCTGACCCTATTTATGAGGCAAAAAATATAGGTCTACAAGAATACAGCAGATTTTTTTTTTCCCTCCCCCATCAGACCCAATGAATTCAAATGGATTTAAGTAATTACTATGATTACAGTGGAATGATGATAAATAAGTACAGAAAGAATTGTTTTCCATACCTGGGAACTAATTTCAACACGGCCAGTTCGAAGGTTACGAACAGGATGGTTTCCTCCATGGTGACCAAATTTCATCTTGTAGGTTGTACCTCCTAAAGCCTGGCCTAGCAATTGATGTCCCATGCAAATTCCAAAAACAGGCACCTTTCCAATGATATTCTTTACTGTTTCAACGGCATAAGGAACAGCAGAAGGATCTCCAGGACCATTGCTGAAAAGCACACCATCTGGATTTAACTTCAAAGTTTCGGATGCTGGCCACGTAGATGGCACAACAGTGATTTTACAGCCATATGATGCTAGACGCCTAAGTATATTATGCTTGATTCCAAAATCGTATGCAACTACCTAAAAGTTCATTCATCAGTACGAAACATAATTTTATTACCCAAAATTCAACAAAAGGGAGTCAGGACCAACAGCCAACAGTACAAACTTACATGGAAGGTATCTCTAGGCCCTTCACTGGAGCTAAACTCCCATTCTTCCTTTGTTCTATCAATCCATTCATATGGAGACTTGCACGATACTCCACTTATTAGATCAATACCTGCAAATAAGAAACATAAGCCATGTAATTCCAGCAGAGTTGTCAATCACAGATTGCAGAAAATATATTTTTGCTCAAATTTTGCGCTACAGCGATATAGTCGCTATTTGAAAACACTATGTAGTTTGAACTAAATCGCATATGGTTGAACATTAACAGTTTGTAAAAGTTCCACTGCGCTATAGTGCCGCAGTTTAACAACACTGAATTCCACTTTTTAGAAACATTTGTGTAATCTCCTCCAATAGTCATCCTTACCAACAATATCCCATGATTTAGACATCTGAAGTAATTCCTCGTCTGTTTTGGAATTGTCGGTGCTCAAAACACCAATAAGGCTGCCATCTTCCCGTAATCTACGTGTGATTGCCCGTGTATCAACGTCATCTGTTGCATCACAAAGTACCATCAATGTCAAAAGAAAAATCCAGAGTTTACATGTAATGTTCTTCTGATAACAACTCTTCACATATTACTTACAAATTCCCATGACATTCCTTTCATTTAAGTAATCGCCCAAATCTTTCACACATCTCCAGTTCGAGGTACTGAATAAATATCCATTGCAAAGAGACAGGAAGAGACAAAGAGTAAGTATGGACAAAAGTAAGTGAAGCTCAATCAACGGAAAATATTTGCAAAGCACGAGAACAGAACCTGATACTCAAACTTCTAATTACTAAACCGGAAAGGAAGCACTGTGCTGATTCCTCGTCATCTGAAAGACAATGAATCAAAAGATGGTTTTTAAAACGGACTCTAAGCACAAGGATTCAAGTTATTATAATTGGTATATTAATAAATAGATAGATACAAACCAAAATTTATGCCAGTATTCCCAATATGTGGATTTGTCATGAGCACAAACTGGCCAGCATAACTAGGATCAGTTAAAATTTCTTGATACCTAAGGAATGAAACACACACATAACAAATGAAACAGAAACTCAATTAGGTTGAAATCTAACCATAAAACAACAAAAGAATATCACAAGATTTATAATTTGGCTCACCCAGTCAATGATGTATTGAAAACAACTTCACCAACTTGAGTTCCTGAAGCACCAAATGATTTAGCTTTCCAAATTGAACCATCTTCTAGCACAAGTCTAGCATCTGAATTTTTCCATGGCCTTTCCCCATTACCTATACATTCATGCATGTGATCAAATTAAAACCCAACAACACCAAATCAAAAAAGACAACATTTTTCATGGGTTAATTACCCACAAATAATAATGAAAAAAAAAACAAATAATAAAATATTACCAGAAGAACATCTGACAGAGAAGACAGAAACCTTTGCAGAGGTGTGTGGCGGCGCCTTGGAACCAAAGAGGTCATTGAGAGAAAGGGTGAAGGCCAAAGCTTTTGTTGCCATTAATATGTTTCTTTCTTCTCAATGAAGCTGAGAAAAACGTTACACAGAGATATGTCTGAGAAAAAACCAAAC
>Ga0099826_10002037_pt1 | contig 12759 bp, 5 predicted proteins | sample Mtrugardesep15_FD_76830 | JGI IMG/M metagenome (GOLD analysis project Ga0099826, IMG submission 76830) | Root nodule microbial communities of legume samples collected from California, USA - M. trunc garden sep15 | ecosystem: Host-associated > Plants > Roots > Nodule | place: USA: California...
ATCATAGTCATCTTCTTACCGACCAGAAAGACGAGAAACTCTTACATAGTCACAACCCCAAATTAAAAAATATGGATATATACACACAAATGAAAAATTAATTGAAAAATAAATTAATCGGATAATTTTTTACTTTTATCTTTAAATTTTTCTTATTCAAGTGTGTGCTCCTAAACATATTTACCATCCTACCCACTGTCAAACATCTCGTTAACAGCGGCATTAAACTATGGATATACATGCAAGATCACTTTTATTATAATATAAAGTGTTAAGACTTATGATAATATGAATCCACCAGAACAATGGTATATATATAACATGTAGACTCTTGTTGTGAATAATAAGAGGTTGTAGTGTTTGTTTTACAAAAATCCCAACTCCTAAATTTTGATGGTGTTCTCAACGTAACCCTTGAAAACTTCAAACAATGAAAATACTAATTTTATATTGGTTGATTTATTGAGTTTTCTTCTAGAACAGGTAATAACATTTTTGAAATGTGACCAAATTGTAATAATAGTGACAGATTGGAGGGTATATGGTGGAATACAAACGATTGACATTTGTGACCTTAAGAGGAGCAAGACATCTTGTTCCAAGCTAGCAACCTAAATGAGTTTTGACAATGATCTCATCATTTCTCTATAGAAATTTGCCTCCTGCCTCACCATCAAATTAATGGGTTTCTAAACATTGTTCATGTTTCAAATTTACTTCCTTGAAATGCATTTTGTGCGAAATCTACTAGTTAGATTGTTATAATAATTCATGGATGAACTCCATTATAAATAACAATTCTTTTAGGTTTTAATATCATTATCAGGGATCAATTTGATAGTTAAGATAAATAATTTAGGGATCGATTTGATAGAGAGTTACATAATTCATGGACCATCTTGATTTTTAATGAATAATTCAGGGATCGATTTGACAATGTAATAATTTGTAATGACTTCATTTAAAAAAAAGGTCTAATTTTTTGTAAATTTTTGATCAATTTCGTCACTGAATATGTGGCATCTGAGTTGGCATCTTTACCAAAGAGGAAAGCATGTTGAAGTAAAACTGAGGTTTCGGTGGGAACAAAAACGACGTCGTTAAGAAGGTGATGAAAGAGAGGAAGCAGGAAATTGATTCTACGGTAGATATCAAAGGATTGAGATTTGATTAAGGGGATGAAGGTGGAGATTTGAGAGATTTCGGTGGCAATGTCGATGAGGTTGTGGAGAAGAACGGTGAAACCCTTGGGTTCTGCCATTCGGATGAGAGTAGCGTCTGTGTTGTTTGTTTGATAGAGAAAGAGGGAGAGAGAGAGAGAGGATAAGATGGAGAGTGAAATGGGATGTGATACTGTTTACGGCTCTTCATTGGGTGGGTCCTACCTATTTAGATAAGGTTTGTGTTGTTTTTGAATGAGAGTTTAAAAAGTACATAAAAAAGTTTTACCCGACCCAAAAACGAAGATTAGATGAGATGACACAAATCTCTTCTAATTTAACTAATATTTTGTGTTTGAATCCAGCTATAAAACTAATTTTCATAATTGCGTGTAGAGGATATCTAATTTATGCAAAAGAAAAGAGTATAATATATTTGGCTAAGGTTATCTCCGATAGGTCTCATTTTTAACTTATGTATTGTAACCTTTTTTTGCTTAAAAAATACATGTTTAGGAATCATTACTTTACATGAGCTTATAGCTTATTTTTACTAGTTTATAGTATTTTATAATAAACTAATTCAAATAGCTAATATCTTATCATTATTTATTCCAATTTTACCTATGTATTCTTAATTGAAAAAATTAAATAGTAATTAAATATATTATTTTTATGTCATTTCGTATTTTTAAGCTAGTTTAAACGTTAATTTTCTTCAAACACTACAAATTCAATCATCTATAAGTTAATCGACTATAAAATAACTTATCAATTATTCACTACTTTTTATCAAACAAAGCCTAAATATTCACCACTTAAGATGATAAGATGAATCAATTATGGTTCAAACTCTGGCGCTATATAGTGCAATGTCTTTGCCAACTGACATCAGCTATAAAAATTAATCTCATTTTATCAATGGTTTATCCTATCATTTAGAAATGTCCATAATCCCCAATTTTTATAGAAGAAAAAAAAAATTAGTAAACTAAGAATAATCTAAAATAACCACCCTTAAAAAAATTAAAATAGCAATTATCTATTTTACGGTTTCTTAACGTCATATTGGCTTCTGAAATTTTAACATGTATCATTAACACTAATGGTGATCTCAAAATATGAGTGGAGAATATCATAACTTACTATCCTTTTATTTGTATTATCCAGGGCCGGCCCTAGGCATAGGTCGGGAGTGCGACGGCCTAGGGCCCATGCCGTTAGGGGCCCTAAATTTTTTTATGAAGGGAGGTATATATAGAAATACTGGGTTTATGGGGGGTTTATATAGTAAAGTTCATTAAAAGGCCTGAAATATTAACAAGATGAAGAGTTAGGCTCAAGTCTATTAATGTTTTAGGCCCTTTTGGCAAAATTTGCTATATATACCCCGTATAACACAAATTTCTTTATACACCGTCTCTATAAAAAAATTGGTTTTTCTTAATAATTTGCCAAAAAAATTATTATCGAAGAAATTAAAAATATTTGTTTGGGTCTTTTGTTCCTAATAATGTGTCTCACTAATATTAAAAATATAGGTGATATTTATTATCCAAGAAATTGAGATAATTTTCATAACAAAACAAATTATATTTTAGTTGAAAATGAGCCTACGAAATTAATCTTAATCTTGACTTTCTAAGGTTCCCTTCCCTCCAAAAAGAAAAAAAGTTTCCCAAAAAAATAAATTATATCAATATTGTAATGTCAAATTTCTTGAATTGATTGGAAGGATTGCAAAATTGAATTTGATAGTGTAAGAACATGCGAGAGCATTCATGGTCATGAAGCTGATTTGAGACGCATTCATTATCATTTTGCAGGAACTATTGTTATCTTCTACGATATTTTATTTTGTTTTGGTGTCTATAAAGTATTTGATTTATTTTCAGATGTTGCCTAAAAAAAAAAATTGGTAGTGAAAAGCGAGAAAAAAACAAAATGAAGAGCTAATAAAATCACAACAATGACCTAAATAAAATTATGACGTATTATATATGGGTCCCTTTTCTCATATTATACCTAAGGTCCGTAAAACTCTAGGAACGACCCTGATATTATCCTAATTTTAGCATTTGAATGAGTGGGCCTTAATTTTAGCATTTTCTCAATTTCTAGTCGATGTAGGACTTAACTGATGTGATCCTAATATGATCTCTTTTGACAAGAAAAATTAAATCATTATGGAATAAGTGAATTAAATTATTTTTGGTTTAAAGTTTTTATTTTCGTAGGTCATTATATATATGTTATGTTTTTCATATCTTGAGTTCTGGATGTTCGATTGAGGTGTTCTTTAAAGCTTTGGAAAGGTTACAAAATCATCTTCATTTCATATGTTTGACTCAGGAGCAAAATCAACATGTATCATGGTCTAAAATGGGCTTAAAGTTCAAGACATGATTAAATTAAAGAGCTTACCAACATCCAAGCAATCAAGAGCAAGATGTCGGGGCGCACACTTAAAAGAGCTGACCAACATTCAAGCAATCAAGATAAATTTGGAAACCTTTCAATGGAAGAGCAGTTATGCGACATTTCAAAGAACACCTCAATCGAACATCCAGAACTCAAGATATGACAAAAACAAGACAAATATATAATCACCTACGAAATTAAAAACTTTGAACCAAAAATAATTTGATTCTCTTATTCCATGGCTCTAAGGACAAGACTCTAATAGTCAATAAAAAGTCAAAGCTTTGATTAGAATGCATTAAGACATAAAAACAACCTCTTATCTGAAGACAAGTTCCGAGGGATAAAGTCAATAATCAATGCTTTGAATATTTTCTGACCAATTTTGTCCTCTTCTGTTTGAACATCATTGTCCAAGCTCTATAATACGTTTTGTCCTTGCTGAATTAAATGAAGAACATATTGTACAAAAAGATAAAGCTCCTATAAAACAAAGAGAATGCAATAAATCATCTAAAAGAAGCAAAGAAATTTTGAACTTTGAAGTACTGTTTAATAAAATTTTCAAACATAAAAAAGCTCTTGATGCGCTCAAAATCTCTCAAACGACTCTATTCATTTCTCTAAAAATATTGAGTTGTATTGTATTTATTGCAAACAATCAATTGTCTGCCCTAGTACTAATATGACACATGGCAGACTAATATGACACATGACAGAGTGATATCAGTTAAGCTCCATCTGTAGTACTTTCTCTTCACAACATATAACAATTCTTTTTAATTTTTGCTTTGAGGCAATTTTGCATGACCTGAGATGTGCTCACCCATTTAAATAAAAAGAAAATAAATTACTTACCATCATTGTCCACCTCCAAGAATTATAAATACAAGCCAAAAAAAACACTTGCATTGCATATAACAACTTTCACTCTAGAATGGTATGTAACTGCAGTAAATTGTGAAGCTTCAAATTCATCATCTGTGTCATCTAATTATCTATTTAAATATTAAAAAAGAAAAGAAATTGCATTCCATATTTTTTTTGGAAGCTAAATATTTTATTGCTCTCATAAAAAACTAAAGACAATGTGGCACATAATCTCCTGAAACACATCAATGATCCTAAACATGGTTTTAAGGTTTCCAGACGGGGATCATAACCGCAATTTTGACCGCATCGGCCACATTTTCCCGCAACATAAAGGTTTGCAATGTAACCGCAAACAAGACTGCAAGAATAATTGAAAACCATGACCTAAATGAAATATACTAAAATGAGTAACAATGGATCATCATTTATTGATTTGTTATCCACACTAACTAGAGAAAACTATTGGTGTTCAAATTCTCTGCTTCAATCTTGGCTTCCAACAAAGTGTGAGGTTGAGTCTTCGATAGCAGAAAAGCCATTTGGTCTATAACTTGTAGGAAATTGAATTCTTCTGTAAGTACTTGCAGCTTTTCTCTCAGCTTCAAGGTAATGACCAAGAGAATGAGCATCATTACCATTCACCGCATCGGTATTAAGCTTACAACAAAGTGAAAACAACCAAGGCTTCAGTTTGTGATTCTTTTTGTTATCCTTTGACGAATCCATCACTCTTCCTCTGCTTGATCTCCTTGAGAGTTGTAGGAAACTCGAAACTCGAATGAGGTTGCCTAGTGTAATGCTCTTGTCATGGAAGAATGATCCAGTGGACTGTACAAACACATGTCAAATGAGTTAGGCAAAATGTCACATGAATGATGCTATAAAGTAAAATAAAATTCCAAATCATGATGGGTTAACAAAACCACACTATCGTGATTTCGCCAAATTCACTGTCAATCTAAACATGCACTCGATCGTGGATGAGTAAATTAACAATTGATATTCCAACACATTCAAAGATTTGTTATTGGTCAACTACTGAGATTCCTTACTTTAGCCTTTAAAGTAAAATATTCATTTTGGAGAAGACAAACATGATTGTAGATAATAACTTCAGTAAAAAATCGTTACTAAAGAAACATCAAAGGAAAAAAAGTAAAAGTATTTATGTGATCTTTTGTTTTTGTGGTTTGATATTTCATTGCTTCTTTCTTACACTTCTCAAGGGTTGTTATCTAAACCATTAAGAATGTTTTTTTCTTCCAAACATCATAGAAGACTTTAACTTTCAACAAAGGAGAAAATAAGAAACCATATACCAACAAAAAAACAATTTTAAAGTAACATCCATGTCACATTCTGTCAAATAATGATGTGCTAGTCCATGCTTTGGACCCCATTGGAGCCAAGCAATTATGTATGTAGTATTTTTGTTTTTATGCCAAAGAAGAGAATCAACTAAAAGAAAACGACAGGAATAAATACCAAATCTTTATGGATGTGTTCATTACATGAAGTTTCCTTTTCCTATTCAATGTTGGTTTTTGGACTCATTCTTATGCTATTAAAAGCTACATCTTCATTAGAGAAGTAATGAAACCAAAGTACACAGTCAAAAGGCATGGTTATAACCACAAACCAGGTGAAAGTAATAAAGAGTAAAGTATCTCAAATTTAATACATGCTCACTGCTCAGTAGGAATAGGATCAATAACCAAAAAGGGTATATCATTGTGTTGATGAGAAATGTAACAGTGTCAGAATCATACTTGAGTAGCCATTATTTTGTACTATAAAAGACTGTCAAGAAATATACAAAATAATTGAGAAAATCTCTCTTTGTCTGACTATAATTTTAATAAATAACAATACTCAGAACAATTGAAATAGTGTCATCATTGCAATGATTTGGAGACCTGACCAAATATCGAATTAGTGAGATTTTCGAGTCATGGTTCAACTAAATCAGTCACAGTTGTATTGGATGACCATAAAGTAGAGAAAAAAAAAGTATTAGTGGTTTGACCCGATTCCATCTCGTTTCAATCAAGTTCAATCAGACTACAATACAACCAGAATCAAACCAATCCATAAATTGGGTCGTTCCCCTTTCAACCGATTGAACTAGCCAATTTTTTCAAATCTTCAAAGCATTGCATCATTGCAATGAAAATAAAAAATGATAAAAAGAAAAAAAGAAATGAACAAGTTACAAGAAAGGTCATAGTTTCTTCAAACACTACACCAGCATGGCAATTTGGTATCAAACAAACAAAGTGGTCAATTCAAATGCAATGATATGAAAACCTAAACAATGATTGAGTTGGTGAGATTTTCAAGTCATGGTTCAACTGATTCAATCACGGTTAAAAAGTATTAAAACAATCGGTTGAACCAACCGGATTAACCTTTCAATCGATTGAATTGAACCGATTCTTTCAAATTTTTAAAACATTGCATCAATACAATGAAAATACAAAATGAAAATAAATAAATTAATCAGTTACAAGAAAACAAAAAGGAATCAAACATTAGCATTAGTAATATGGTATCAAACAAACAAAGTGGTCAATCCACACAAATACACACAAGTTCTTCATTTCTTGAACAAAGAAAAGAACAAACCTGAGTGTCAAGATCTGATGAAGAATAAGTTGAAGGTGTGGGAGAACTAGAAAGCAAAGTGCTAAATGAACCTGAACCAGAAAAATCACCATTTCTCACCACCCCAACTCTAGAATTCAATAATCTCAATCCAAATGGCCACCCTTCTTCCTGAACCAACCCCAAAACCCACCAAAATATAAACAAAATCAAAATAAACAAAACCATAATCTTATAAATATGATGAAATAAACAAAACCCTCAAAATGATTCAATCAAAAGATACAAACTTTATGTAACAACTTCAAATAAAATCAACATATATGTATCAGTCACCACATTGTGTGTGTGTGAGAGAGAGAGAGATATAGATAAATAGATAGATAGAGAGATAGATTATACCTGTTGAGCCATTACTGTCTTTTGTGAACAAAATGGTGTGACTTTTATGAGTTGAAGTGAGAAATGAAATAGTATCAACTTTGATTCAAGAAAGTCACTTCAGACTATGAAGTTTCATCTTTCAGATTATGTACCATCTAACAAAAAAAACAACACTTTAAAAAAGGTTAAGTTTAACAATAAATATCAACATTTAACATATAAATATTAAATGCAATGATATAAATTTGACATTTTTTCTCTTTTGGGCCAAGATATGAAACTGACACTTAAACAAACTGAAAAAAGACACCAAAAGAGGTTCTTTGGGTCCAAACAGAAGCGGTTAAAGTGCATTGATTAACATTAGATAGAAAAGAGAATAGAGATAGTGAGTGAGTGAGGAAGTGATAACGTGAAAGTGACTAGTTACCAAGTAAGTGTGAAGAATCTTGGTTTTTTATTTGGAGACAATGCACAAAAGATGATGCAAGCAGAGGTAGTTTGGAATATTTTGGTCCAAGTTACAAAGTTGAGAGAGAGGGTCAAAAAGATGACAAGTTGGAGTAAGAAAATGGCAGGAGCAAGTGAGATTTCTATTTTAATAATATCCTAACAAAATAACCTTATTTTTTTTCTTTCTTTCTAATATATTTAAATTTAGAATAGGAAGACAACAAAATGACACATTTTTTAGTTAAATACTAGAGTGTCTTTAGGATATTAGTTAGAGCATCCATAATAGCAGTGAATTAATAAGGACTTCTTAAACGGATCATATATATACACATAATTTATTTATAGTTTTTTTTATTATTAAAAATACATATTAAGGATCCAATGGTAATACATTAGTAGGAATTCCAATGAAAAGTATTTAAATAGATCTCACTAACTTTGCATAATTATACAAAAGGTAGTGTTAATAGCAATATTATTTCTTAGGACCAACTTATACATATTTTATTACTTCTTTTGATCATGAGACTTGTTCGTTGCTGAAGAGAGATAATTCTTATATAGTTGTTTGTTAACTAATATGTACCCATTTTTTCCTCCCCAATGGGGTCCTTAACCGAGTAAGGTCCTTGTTAAGTAAATGACCTCCCATTGGATATGCTTTTAAAAGAACAAAAATAAAAATTGTGTGGTTGGAAAATGGTGAAAAGTGATTAATTTAACTTTTTAAAAGTTTAAAAATTATAGTTTCTTATGTAAAACTAGTATTTTTTTATTTTCTTAACAAATATCTTTGGGATACTCGATACTCGTTAGCAAGCCCCTATAACTTATCATTTCATTTTGCTAAAAAAAATTTGTTTGATATTCGTCATTGTGTCACGGGTTTATCTTTATTAGATTATAGTTTTCTTTGATAAGTTAATTTAAGTAGCTTATAATTTATCATTTTTTATCTCAATTTTATCCGGTAATCTTAATTGTTTTTTTTTAATATTAATTAAATATATCATTTCATATTTGTAAGTTAGATCAACATATAAATTTAACAAAGACTACAAATTGAACCAATTAGATTATCCGTAACTAGCTATATATTAACTTATCAACTATCTATTATAAACTAACTTACCAGTTGTTTACTTTCTTTTACCAAATCAAGCCTCCACATATTTTACTATTCTCTAAAATTGTCATGAAATTTTGATATGTATAACTACTTTCATTATTAATGAATTTGACCCTATAATATTTAGAGTGCAAAAAAAAAATTGCTACTTACATTTACTCCAGAACTATATATGCTAATTAGCATGGTAAGGAATTTAAAAAATGAAAATAGCATGCCTAATCAAATCTCTTTCATTTTTTAAATTCCTACTATAGTTGACCCTTTGCTATCTCATAGTCGGTACTATTTTATATCTTTATGTGTTCAGCCATAAACATCACTATTCCTCAATCAGCATTCCTTAATCGGTAGTGTATAATAGTTATTCTTTATATGTTTTTAGTCCCTACATTTTCTTACTCTATATTTACCAAACCTTCCTTTAGGGATCTTCTTGAATCCTTTTTTATCTTGAATCCCACAAATGAATGGCTTTATTAGCTTCCACTACCTCTTCATATTAGATCTACTTATTGGCCCATTCATGTAGATGGTTGAAGTCGTGGGGTGCTTTCATGCCAATACTCTCCTCAAACTAGGTGCCCTTCAAGAGTCTTGGTACGAGTAGATATGTCTTCCTCTTGTCATCGGCTTCCTTCACTTGTACAAGAAAGAAGAAGAAGAAATGACATGAAGGAAAGATGAGAGATGGCAGGAGGGAAGAAGATTTTTGGGAATTTATGGATTTCTCCCCGTTTAAATTGGTTGGATCCATGGGTCGGTCATATTACCCATTCGTTCGGCCCAATCCATTAAAATCCGTAACAAAAAAAAAAATTGCCACATCAGCAATCTGTTTGGTGATTGGGCATATGTTTCCAGCATGGACTAATTGTGCTCACATATCAAAAATATAGGAATTTTTAAAATATTTATTGAAATGTAAGGACAAATTTAGGGACTCATAATATATTTAACCCTATATATAAAATAAATAGAAGGGATATTTTGACTCCAAAAATAACTCTACAGAGCTACTCCAAATTCTCACACTTTATTTAATTTTAATTTAAATATTTATAATTAATTTAAAGTTACTCACGCGATCCCAATTGTCTCGACTTCCACCGAAACACATTCTCAAAGTTATCTTTCATAATTTCTAGAAAACCTATAATGAAATTTGTTGCCACCATGGACTAAATTGGGGGCAACTGCACTCACTGCTTTTTTGGTTATATTTGTTAAAAAATTTATATTCTAATGATTGTTCCCTCTTAAAATAATATATTGCTCCAATTAAATGGAAATTTATACCATAAAAAAGAGTTTCGCTCATTAATTTTATAAAATCAATATGTAAATGCATTTGAGATGAAACTTTGAATGATTTCTACCATATTTTTTAAATATAAAGACACGCAAAGAACAATTTTAAATTGTAGATGTTGATAAGTTTTTAATTTTTTTAATATTTAATAGGATAGTGTTTATAATCTCAAGTATTTTGCTCCCGCAAATCAACATTTTTAAAAAAAAATCTATAACTATATAAAATCTTGCCCTCGTAAATCAATATTTTTGGATCCATCACTGATGGTCTCTGCATGCATTAACACCACTTTATATGAAACTCACTCAATTCTTTTTTAAAAAAAAAAATGAAGCTCACTCAATTGTTTTTATTCTCACCATTGTATATGCCTTTCCACGTTTCATTTCTTTTATCTGGATATAAATCATAGGAAGCTTTAGAGTGACGGGGTTGTACTTTTACGACTCTCAATTTTTTTCATCAATTTTAGATTTTTCTTTCAATTTCATTTTGATTTCAATAATTTTGCTTTTCTTCTCTTTGTATAAGTTTGAATTCTCTGATCAATAATTAAGATCGGCGCTTTGAGATCAAAGTAGCAAAGCAATGCAACTTATTTCAAGTGTAACATTGCCATAAGATTTGAAAGAGAGATCTAACTTGATAAATAAATTAAAATAATTATAGAATTGACTGCAGGATTGTTTAAGAAGAACAACACCATTTTTCCCTCAACAAAAAAAAAAACACCATTTTGTTTTTGACAATAATGAATTAGAGAAGAAAACACCCTGATGCGTGGGTATATTGATGATTATTTATGACCATTTTATTAAAATCAAATAAAAGGTGGAGATATGGAGCAACTCTATAGAGCTACGTTTCGAGTCAAAATCTCCCCCTCATACAAATATCATGTATGAAAAATTATTGATGAATATTGAAAGAGTTAGCTCCATAGGTTATCGCATGCAAGTGCATATTATCTTAATCCCCAATATCACTTTGACTCTAATTTTAAGGGTGATAATATTTGTTGGAACAAAATTGATTTTGTATAATTTTTTTGAAGTTTTGATGATAACAAAATATTAATTGATATGTGTGTGCATGTGTTTGAGAGAGACGGTTTGATGACACCAACTATTAATCTTATAGCATACTTATATCTTCAATAACTCTTTAGAAAGTAAGATTAAATGAACCCAAAAGTTGAATTATTATATGTTACGTCGATGATCATGTATACACAATTTCAAATTATTTAGACATTCATTGATATATGCTTCAGTAATAAATATTTACATATTTTATACGATAAAATAAAATGATGTGATGGAATATCATATAGTTTTAAAATTCTGTGAATTTTTATAGAATTGATCTTTGTTTTGAAACATTCAATGTTAGTATGTAAACAATTTTAAAAGAGATAAAAGAAAAGCCCAATTTTGCGTATAATCCGACCAAGAACGGCCATCTCCAACCCCTAGGGTTTTTGGAGCCAACGAGGCCAAAAAAGGATGGGTCCATACCAAATATAAATAATTTTGGAAAACAATTTTGATATATGTTCAATACTAGTTTTACTTTGTAAATAAATATGAATCAATAATTAATGTGATAGGGGAAGTAGAATAAACTATGCAATGACAATTTTTAAATTCTTTATGTTCCAATTAATTAATCAAAATATATATTGATCCTACAATATCTTCTACTCGTCATAATATGCTCTCACCCAAAGCTCCTTCAACAAAAAAAAATGTTCTCACCCAAAGGGTGTATTATATTCCTAGATAACGTTACCATTGTCCAAAAAATATATTTTTCCCCTTTACTATCACAAAAGGTTAAAAAAATAATGAAATTTTACTTGAAGGAAAAAGTATAGAAAAGTTAGTTAAATAATATTCAATTCTTATCTTTTATCTCTTATTGATAAACCTAACTCAGTTGCCCTAATTTTAACCTAAAAATTTTGCAAAATTTCTCTCCTCCTAAATCTAACCGTGATTTCCTAAATTAATGCATCTATTATCTCTTATTCATAAACCTAACCCTGTTGCCCTAATTTTAACCTAAAATTTTTGCCAAATTTCTCTCATCCTAAACCTAACCGTGATTTCCTAAATTAATGCATTGGATGTTATTAATCACATATATTAAATCCTATTTAATTCGCAGAAATTTTTCTTGGCATAATTTTTCCTTGCTCTGCAATCAACTGATTTCCCTACTTTTTTGGAAGAGATTAACTATGTTATTTAATTCCCATAATTTTTTCTCACGTAGTCAACTGATTTTCCTGCTTCTGCGATTAAGTTCAACTTATTTGCCTGCTTTTATGGAAACGATTTACTTCCAGGGATATTCTCCTTAATCTTATACTGATTCACGTTTCCCTCATCTTTCCTCCCTTATCAGAACCAAAA
>Ga0099826_10002038_pt1 | contig 12758 bp, 12 predicted proteins | sample Mtrugardesep15_FD_76830 | JGI IMG/M metagenome (GOLD analysis project Ga0099826, IMG submission 76830) | Root nodule microbial communities of legume samples collected from California, USA - M. trunc garden sep15 | ecosystem: Host-associated > Plants > Roots > Nodule | place: USA: California...
ACCAAAAAAAAAACTCTACTTCAGTAAGGGAAATATAGTGGCTATTTTAGTAATCAGTTAAAAATATCATAAATCTGCTCTGCCAGGATATCGTGGGAAGGGAATCACATCTCTAATATTTTCCAGGCCGGTAGCAAAAAGAATCATCCTTTCAAAGCCAAGACCGAATCCAGCATGTTTCACCGTTCCATACCGCCTAAGGTCATTCATATGGCTCAACAGGCAAATCCATCTCCTTTAGTCTGTAAGGAAAATAAAATAAAAAATCTTGCATAGACAGAAAAATTCTTAACAAAAGGTAACAGTAAAAAGAGCACATTTATTTATGAATCAGGGTAAGCGGAAATTATAATTTACCTTTGTTGAATGACATCGTAACGCTCCTCCCTTTGGCTTCCACCAATTAACTCTCCCACCTGAAATTACAGTTACAAATTCCAATTACGCCAACCACAAAAGCAACTAGGTATAACATATATAACTCATCTGTACCCCCGCTCAATATCGTAATAAGTAAATCGCATTTTCTGATAACACATATGAATCTAAATCCTTCTTAACCATTTTCAAACGATCAATGCAACCTTCATCAATCTTGTCAGCCATAAATTCCATATCCTCAAGGCAGTTGTCCAGTAACCACTGACACAAAAATTTCACATATATGCCTCGGTGCACTTCATATCATCCTACACAATAATGCAGATGATAAGTTATTGTTTCTGCCACAACAAAAGCAAAAGCACCAATCATAGGAGTAGGAGTGAAGTTGGCAGTTCAAGATTGCACTAGAAAAATAAGTTTATTACCCTAGAAAACAAAGTATTTGAATTGAATTCATCCGATAAAGTGGTTAATAGTGACTAATTTGATAGGGAGAAAGGTGTGAGAAAACATTGTATCCCCCTTCTCCTGAACAACAAGCTTAGCAGCTTCAACATCAGATTCAGTAGGAGGAGGATTCTGTATCAGTTCCTTCTCCAACCTCTCTGCTTCACTGAACAGAGTTGTCACTTGAACCAAATACATTTGACTTTTGCTTATATATGACCAGAGGTAGTACATAAATAATAGAAATACACCAATAATTATGAGTAATTTCGATAAATCACCATTCACTTTCTTTAACATGTGAGAAATAGTCCAATACAAACAAATCTTGTGGGACTTTGTGGATCATATTTTCAATAAGTGCATTAATATATGGATAGTTGCTTCAATTACCCTTATTCAAGCATTTACATGGGTACCATGAACAACATGCAAATTGTTCCCTGCAACACAATTATAAATACCCTTTACTTTAATCACATATATTAAAATAATATTGTACCAAAAAATATATATATTAAGAATAATTGATGAATTTAATGTGTCAATTTATATGTAGATCTTTCTAAACTGCTCTTTGGCTATCAATATGTTTAACTTTAACTTGTTATATTTAAAGATAAATTTGTATTACTATCAAGGGGTATTTTTGAAGAAAATAAATAATACACATATCACGTTAGAAAAAATAGGGACTTATATTCAAGAAAACAATTTATTAAAAAAAAAAACTTATAATTAGAGACACAGGGACAAAACATAAGCTAAATCACTTTTAGCCTTGCGACAATTGTACCATTAACATTTAGTTCTATTGGTTAAATGTGTTTACTGTTTAGCTATCTAACTTTTTTTTACGTTACTATCCAATTACAATGAAATGAAAAAAGAAATTATATGTCAGAATTCTAGCTTTAAACTGATCATTTAATTCATTACATTAGTTATCATGATACCGCCATGTATATACCATATTGATGTAGTAATTTTAGTCACAGATTATCACATAACTAATGGATTTCAAGTGGGTTATTTATTTGTGCAATCAAAGTGACTGATATTACTATACTCGAACTCAAGGACATCAAAATTATACTTTAGAACACCAAAATCTCTGATCTCACGCTTGATCTAGCTTGTAGTCCAACTTAAAGTTCTTTTCCAAAGCTTTTACACCAAATCTTCTTTTCATCTCCAACATTAAGCTACAATATTCATTGCTATTATCTTGCTCCAAGCTAGTGAACATTAGCGGAAACTATTCACAGTAACAGTGTGTTTCATTACTTTGACTCACAATAGGACCAAACACAAAAGAAAAACAATACGAAGAAACAAATTTCTTCTTGATAGTCATATAAAAAATATTAACACAGACTTCTGTTTTAATTTGGTTGAACGTTAGACTAAAATACAAAGAATCAAATATCTTCTTTGATAGTCAGACCCAAGAGAGACAATCTATATGGCCAAAGCACACCAAAAGTAGAGATATCATTGCACACCTTAAATACATTGAAATTATATTGATGATACTATGAACTTATATCTGTAAAAAGAGAAAGTGTTTGCAGGCAATGTTTTTCTTTTTTAAAACTTAGTTATGACAACCATCGTATATATTATGGGAGGAGTTCGAGTTGGTTTTTTGTCACTAATAACATTTTTGTTTGTTGAACAAATGTTTAGGGGAACAAAAGAAACTAAGACGTCAAAATAGCAAACTTCACTTTACGAAAGAAAATATTTATATTTATTTAAAAGTAAGGGGAGAGATCAAAACATAAGAAATTAAATCACACCATTTGAAACAACTGATAAACCCGGATACTTGAACTTGAACCTCTTTTTGGTAATTGTAACCTTCCTTAGTTTCCACATTATCCTGTCCAAAAACCAACAAAGAAAATAAAAATAAAACCAACTAATGGTCCACCATAGATCCTATTGATTTCAACTTCTTTTCATTGTCCCTTTTCATTCATTTCATTTCTTCCTTGCTGCCAAGCCTTCTGTCGCTGCCATCAATCAAACACAACTCTTCCTCACCACAGTTTCTAGTTTCAAAATATTCACAAACAAATTTTTGAAACGACAGCAATTGACTGGTTTGAAACTACGGCGGCAAGACAACGGTTAGCAAAAGAGGGGCGATGAAAAGAAGAGGGGATATGACCGATCCTATTATTAAGAGATGAATGAATGGCGGCGATTGAGATGAACGGACTGTGACTTTTACTTTTTAATGCTTTTACTTTATTTGAGTTTTAAAACTAGATAAAAGTCAGTACCAAATTTGTCATTAGATCTTGACAAAGTTACTCTGGAAATGGGGAATGGAATGATAAATATAAATGTGGAAAAACCAAAATCACAAATAGCAAAAATGAATGAGCAAATAAAGTTATCAAACACAGGATCCTATAAAACCATGGTGAAATTCCAAATGTCCTTAGTAAATAAGTAACATTAGACAAAGGATGTAATAGCAGACAATAAAAGCAACCCAGCCAAACTAAAAGAAAACATACTTAGGATTCCAAATTCATCTCAGTAACTTACAAAATGCACTTTATCAAATCAGTAGGTAGTGACATTAACGGTGTCCATTTAACTGACCAGTGATCGAACAATGTTCAGTAACAACTAATTCACCTCAGAGGTTGAAATATAAGACTTGACTGTTATACACCAAGCAGCAGCAAGCTTCCATGGTAATACTAACAGAAGCCAAACAAACGAAGGGAAGTAATTCACCTCAGAGGTTGAAATATAAGACTTAACTGTTATACACCAAACAGCAGCAAGCTTCCATGGTAGTACTAACAGAAGTCAAACAAATGAAAGGAACTAATTCACCTGAGGTTGAAATATAAGACTAAACTGTTATACACGCACGAAGCAGCAGCAACCTTCCACAGTAATACTAACAGAAGTCAAACAAATGGAAGGTGGCCAGCAGTTTTGTTTCCATTTGCCAGCCATACCAAAGGAGAATTGTTAGCATATTTACAGTAATGATATCATTCTCCTAAAAGTGGAGACATGGAGAAGGAGAGCAAAATGAATTTCTAGTCAGATCATAGAACACATAATTATTTGTTTTAATAGCTTTCAAAAGTATGGAAAGACAGTTATTTCACAGCCTGTTTATTATTTGTCGCAATAAAGGAGCATATTAGAGAACTAATCAAAGAAGAACAATTCCTATCTGTCACTTTCAATTTAAAAATAAAGATTCATGACATTTGTCAAAACTCCAATAATTAAACATTCTTTTGAACAACCATTCCACCTCTATTCAACCAATTAAATGTTAGCGAGAGAGAAACAGAGAAGACTTTCTGACAGTAAAAGACTGGATAATGGAAAATTAAAATAAGAAACAGCTAAGAATATAAATAAACAAGCAATGTTAGTGCATAATTTTATGCAGCATCCATGCTATGATGTTCAACTGTGAAGTTATTGCAATCCAATAAAAGAATTCATCCAAACAGACTGTCCAAAATGGAGCCAACCAAAAGAAGGTGTCCCTTATACTAACCTTTTGACAGAATTAGATTGACATTTTAAAGCTGAATGAATCAACATGAACCAAGTGCAACTTCAACATAATTGTTTCTGTTAAATAAATCACGTCTACAATCATAGTGAACAATAGGTAATGCAAAAATTCAGTCTATTCAGAACTCGGTCTAGTAAAAAGTACCTAGGTAAACACTAACCTCTAACTCAAATGTATTAACACATCCTCAAAGAATAATTGCACTGCCTCATGCCCTACTACACTATAGTCATTTAGATAAAATGCAAAAATATTAGAACCCATAGAATAAAAACTTCCTAATGAAATTGATACACCCGAATTCGGACACTATAGGGATAAACAAAAACCCAAAACAAAATCGACACTAGACTCAATTCCATCAATAAAAGTGAAAAATTAAATAATCAGCAAACTTCTAATCCATACAATACACCGGCATATTTGACAAACCCGTCTGCTTTGTCTGCTTTCCCGAAGTAAAGCTCTCTGATATTCTGAAAAGCATGCAAAGTAAGCAAACTATCCGAACCCGCTTGATGACTCTTCCCTATGAGCCTCTCCACCTTCAAACTCTGACAAACCCTATCCAACCCACCATGCAAATTCGAACAAAACCTCATCAAATGCTTCACATCGAAAACCTTATCTCCGAAAAACACCTTCACCAGCCTCAAAAACTCCTCCAAATCATCCGGTAACACCCTCTGCGTCAGCAATTTCACCAAATACCCAAAATCATACGCACTGTGAAACGTTACCCAGCTAACAGAATCATCACAAACCAAACCGGACGACATCATCAACTCAGCAAACTTAACAGAATCAATCCCACACTCACGATTCTTCTCAAAATCAATCCCTTGTCTCCTCAACAACTCAACAGAATCAGCAGCGTGATCATCACGCGCAACATCAAAATCCTTAAAATTAAACTCCCAAATATAACTACTTTCAGTATTTAACATTGGAAGATTACCTTTATGATCAGAAAGAGTTAACCCAATCTGAATCAAATTCAACCTATCAACATTCGCCTTCAACACTGCGTAAAGACACGCGCCACGGTTCTTGAACGGCGAATCACCGGAATCCGCCCTCACAATCACACCGGGAAACTCCGTGTCCATTGAAATTAGCGGATACTGATCGATTAACGATCGAATCAAACCGAATTCATGATCAAGATTTGAACTCCACACTGATCTTGTAAGAATCGAACCATTACTGGATCGTGGTGAAAGAGGAATCGATTCCGTTAGGGTTTTTTTGCGGTTACACATTTCGTTCAAGTGGCCAGAAATTAGGGTTTGGCCAAAGTAGAGAGAAAGAAGAAAAAACGCCAGTTTTTATTATTGAATTGATGCAAAAAAGGAAATTAATTTGTGCAATTTAATTTGATTTGATTTGGATTTTGTTTGTGTAAAAGGTAGCTTAGGTTTTTTTATTTACAATGGAATGAAAAGCTTGGTTAGGTTAAACGTTGATTTATTACAGACGGTAATAAAAATGCGTTAAACGTTGTCAGTAACAAAAACGCGTCAACGTGCGTAATTTTTGTTTCTTTGATAGATTCAGAGCTTAGGTTACTTCTTTTACCGTGGGTTACTTCTTTTTTCTAGTAAAATTGTGGATCACTTTTTTCATAGTTTGCGTGTAGATTTCATGTTTAAGACGTTTGTGGATCACTTTTTTTAAGTAAAAAAACTCATAATCGTTTTAGTCATTACAATAAGGATGACAGTGCGGGTCGGTTCAGTCTATTTAGGCTTGGTGTGCAATTGATGCTTCAAAAATAAGGTGAATGGATGGGTTCAAACACACACTCTAACAAAAATAATTTTTTTTTGAAAATTGTGTTGTTAAACAATATATTACTCTTATAAAAGAAATTGCAACAATCACCTGTTTCAAAATAACAAATCCAACACCTACGATTCAATGTCATCACCGCTCCACCGTTACAAACAATACATTGTAATTAACAAATTCATTATCATCAACAATCTAATAGTATTTAGTAAAAAAATAATAATCAAATAACATAATTAATAATTTCAAAAGTATGTCCATAAAAAAAATTAAAAAAAAAATCAAAATATAATCAAGAGCAACAAGCAACATCACCATATAACACCAACAACATTAAACAAATCTCAAAATAAATCATCATACAACAAATTGCAAAATAAAACATAAAAGATTAGGTCAATTATTTTTTCAATGGACTAACTAGAGGGGTGGGTTCAAAACCTTGGTTTGGCACGCCTAAAATGGAAGGTTAAACGGGTATGTCGGATGGGCGGACGTCGTTTTTCTACCTCTTCCAATTGAAGTAGTAATTTGATTAATGTTGGTTAAAAAAAAAAAATACAAAGGAATGTTAGTTCATTAGCAAATACACACGTGAGTTTTTGTTTTTTTTTTGTTTTTGAGAGGTATACGTGAGTTGAATATCACATTTTAATTTAAAATATTAGGACATTACATATATGTATTCTCTCATTTATATATTGGACTTAAGTTGTGTCAAAGAGGATATCCATTCAAGCCTTATATCGAGTAGTGTGAAAAAGAAGCTGATGATTATTATAAGGGTTAAATATGTTTTTAGTCCCTATAAATATATCAACTTTTCGTTTTAGTCTTTATAAAATTTTCAATCACTTCTTTTGGTTCCTAATTTTAAGTTAGTTTTTGTATTTTTTTTAATGAAATTGTGCAGAAAAGTGTAGAATATTGTAAAAAAAAAATCTCAAAAAAAATTAGATTTTTTTAACAAAACATAAATTAAATATGAATTTTTAACCGTCAAAAATATAAAAATTCATATTAAATTCATGTTTTGTTAAAAAATTCTATTTTTTTTGGAAAGATTCTTATAATTTTATGAATTTTTCTGCAAAATTTTATTCAAAAATATGATTTCTACATATGACTTTACTTTAAAAGAGGGACCAAAAGTGAAGATGTAAAAAATTATAGAGACTAAAAGCTGAAGGAAAATTTTTTAGGGACTAAAACAAAAAGTTGGTATATTTATATGGATCAAAAACATATTTAATCCTTATTATAAATATGGAGAATTAGTTTAAATTTTCTTCACTACAACGACTTTAGTTTAAATTGTCTCGAGAAGTTTGAAATTTTTCCGTGCAAAAAGTGTAATTGAGAGAGTTAGTAATTTTCTGAGCAAAAACTGTAAAAGGGCTTACAATTTTCTCCTTATAAAAATTACAGGTTGAGTAGTAATTTTTTTTTTAGTGAGATACCTTTTATTTGCTTTTTCTTTTTGTGTAAAGATTTTCTCTAATTACTTTCCAAATGATTGGAATCAAATAAAAGGAAACACGCGATGAGAGCAAATGCTCCAAGGGGAGGGAGAGAAGCAATGTGCCGCACTATTAATTTAAGGGTCTTGTTAACAAGTGTTGAGGGCACTTGTTCAAGAAATAGAAATAATTAATAATTTTTATGTAGAAGATGTTACTTTTTGAATGTTTTAATGTGTTGAATACACAAATTTCAAGATAAAATTTCCATTTTAAACCTCTTATCAAGTGCCCTAAGGACACTTATTAACATTTTCCTTAATTTAAAGAGAGATCAATTGTCGTTTTATATTCGTATTTTTCTTAAATGATCCTATGGTCACATTGAAGTTCGATGTTCCTTTATTTGATGGAAGACTATTTGGTCCATGGGATCTTGATTGTGCTTGTACTTATGAATACATGTTTGATCATATTAATAAGCTTAACGAGTTTGTGTTTGTACTTATGAATACATAGGAAAATATAAAAGATGAAAAACAACAATTATTCCTGTTGGCTTTACTACGTAAGTCTTATAAAACACTATAACAGTCAACATTAACAAGGAAGGGTACGTTACCGTAAAAAAAAAAGACAAATGATAATTAAACACACTTTTCTTGACACAAATTAGACACCATGGACATTTTGGACTTTTCAAACTTAAAACAGGGACATTGTTGTAAATCCACCACACCCATCTTCTTCCTTTCTTCTATGTGTATTGCAGAACCATTCTCCCACCACCATCCTCTCACCACCACCATCCTCCCACCGTCGTCCTCACAACCACAACCACCAAATTGTCCTTTCATCTCCAAACCCTTCATTGACTCTGCCATTTTCCCCTGCTCTCTTTCTCTCAAGCTGGTGTGTGGTGTATCTCTCAAAAGTTAAAATTCGACAGAGAAGCTGATCTCATGTTCACGTTTCGGTTGTGTGTGGTTGTTTTGTGATTGGAGAAGAAAGTTGATGTGGTGGTGGTGGTGTGGGAGATCCGAGTGGATCAGAGGAGACGTATGGTGGTGGTTATGTGAACGGAAAAGAAGGTAGAAAGGTGAAATGTCGGTGGCCGAAGAGAGAGGAGCGGTGGTGGGAAGTAACGAAGCAGTGGGAGAGGGAAAGAAGGAAAAAATAAAAGAAAAAAAACTATATAAAATACTGTATTATGTACTGTGATGTATGTATCGTGTTTGTTATTTTGTGCTCATTTATCATATCTAAAAAAAAACAAGGGTACGTTGCAGCTAAATGAGGGAGGGTGGGATCGTTGAAGAATTAGGGTGCTCAATATAGCAAAAGAATTATAAATACTATCAAATTTCATTACCGTAAAGAATTTGTGAGGATGAATTTGAAGTCAAATATAGAAATGTGTTGAAGTGGATGTTCATAAAAGTAACACATCAAGTAGTGGAAATAAAAAATAAGCAGAGCATTATTATAAATATGAATATTTTGTTTGAGTTTTTTTCACCATAACAAGCCCAGTCTTTTGAATGTAGTGAGGATTTGGGTAGTTGTGTGTTTGTAAAGGGTTTGTAATTTTTCCATGTGAAAAATTATAGTTGGGTCTATAGATTATTAACTTGACTTTGAAGCAATAACGCGAGAGCTTCCTTTGAAGAAGAAGGAACAGAGTCAAAGTTATTCTACGATGACTTTGGCACACGTAATTAAAGACCACAACACAACATAAAATCAAATCAATACTAAAACGGGGTAAGGAATGAACATTTTACTCATGAGTGTGCAAAACTCGTACGCGAAACAAGAATTAAGGCTTTTTTTTCCTCTTTATCAATGGCATGCAAACAAATCAAAGGAGGAACATATCAAAGTAAGACAACATATATTAGAAAGAAAAAGAAAAAGATGGAATATAAATCATAAATCTAATGTGGATAGCTCTCAAGGGTTTGCTCAATAAAAAGAAGAAAAACAACTCTCAAATGGTATCCAACTTTGTGAAGGGAAGAGGAACATTTAAATTGACTACCACACGCGTACGCTGCCGCCTATTCGTTGGACCCTAACTATATAGTGTATTATTTTTTAGAAATTGCAACCTTAAATATAATATTTGAATTTTTATTTATTTAGTCCACGTCGAATCTCAGTCACGCGTTTTACTTACGCCAATGTGTGTCGGACACACGCCTACATGCGCTCTCCATGTTCCATCCCCTATTGAGCTCAATCTAAGACCTATGTTTCCTAACTTTCATTCGATATGAGTTGTCCACTTTTTTTTTATTGTTATGGTTTTCAACTCTATAAATAGATTGCTCAAATCATCATTTAACAATTTGTACATAGTTGAACGCATTACTCAACTTTCTCTTTTCCCCTCTTCTGCTCTACACATTTCTAAGCCATTTTTCCCTTTTATTGTTTTACCCCTTCGGAAAAATGTGTTCCCTTTGGGAATTCTTATGGTCTCAACTCTCAATACCATATTTCTTAAGAAAGGCTTCTTCCTTATTTGAGGGTGTGGTTTTAGAACGATTTGACTATGTTATTTCAAATTTAGCACTTGTACAGTTGAAATCATGCATGTAGAACCGAAAGACAGAGATAGATATAAGGCCTTAAAAGTGTCTTTAATGGCTATAGTTTTTTTTCCTTTCAAGCAAGTCAATTAACATAAACCATAGTTGAATACGAAACAAAACCTGCTGCTCAAACTTCAAAAACAGCTCATAAAAAACATGCCTGAGAAAGTGCAACAAAACTGACATAATATAGAAATAAAGGGCATCACCTATTAGCTCCAATAACAATTTATGATGAAGCACACCACTTCGAATGTCTGCTCTTAGCTTGGGCAGTCCTTCCAACACCATGACAGAAGTGTCTGAAAGGAATGGCCTGCCTTCAGCATGGGATACTTCTTTGTTTTAACATAATCTTTATCTAATTTGAGGGGGTTTTCTAAAACCTCCCCTAAAAAACCACCGCAATTGAGCGCGTTTTTTGCAGTGTGATGGAAAGTTTTATACCAAAAGTAAATATGTCTATTCAGTTCACTAAAAAAATTTGTTAATAAATAATTGAATGTATTTGTTCCACCTACATTTGAATGTATTTATCGAAACGAGAAAGTTGAGTGTTAAAAGAGTTCAAATCAAACAAAAGATGACATAAACATGTGTTTATAAGTGAGAGTAGTTCTCACCTCTTAAGCCGATTTTGTGGGGTTATGGTAGGCTCAACCACGATTTTTACGATGGCTTTAGAGCTTCTTCAAAATCCACTGGTTCACCTGCTATCGGACCACCCACCTTTTGTCCATATATCAAACCCAATATGACCTGAACATGTGTTTATAAGGACAATCTCACCTCACAAGCAATTTTGTGGAAGTTAAGTTAGGTCCAACCACAAATTGGGCACAAGAGACAGAGTAAAAGTAGGCTCATGAGTCTCACAAATTTTTAAATCAAATAGGTCTTGCATATTACTCCACATGTTATAGGTTTTTTCATCAATTCACCTTTGTGAAAATTTAATATGGTTTGTTAGTCTATTTAAAAGTCTGTAAATCAAGGGACAACTCTTTTTTGGATATGACTTAAAATAAAAAACATTTGAGCACACTCACATCAAATAATTTTTTTATAAAATAGAATATAATTAAATTATATTAATTGTTGTGATTAAATTATTAATTTTTGAAGGAGATTATTCTTATTTTTATTTTCTTAAGTTTTTTTTTAAGAGGCTAAAATGGAAAATATATTACCCTATCAAATTGTTTTACCTATCACAAGATGTGCCAAGGAAAACAGGAAAAGTATGAAACAATATGTACAAAAGTGGAAAAGAAAAAAAAACAAAACAAAAACAAGCTAAAAGAAATAATAGCTATCCATAGTCCAATGTTGCGAGTGGATTAAGCCACCAACAATGGTAGTTGAGAGATAAATGAACAAATTTCATCTTCAACCACGAAAAGGAGAGTAACTTTATTTTGTCCAGCAAACGCATCATCGTGCATTCTATACCTTTGAAAATCCTGTTATTTCTTTCTTTCCACAATTCCCACACAGTAGCAAACTAAATGGCGGTCAAAAAATAATGTCGCACCTGAGATCCCCCACAACTAAAGTTGAATTGGACGAAATGCTCTGATGGCAAGAGCGGAACAGCCGTTGAAAAGCCAATCCAGCTATTAATAAGGTACCAAACAGACCCAAACAAAGAACAATGTAAAAATAGATGATGAGCGGTTTCCAAAGAGCCACACCCAGCAACACACAGACAAGAATCATCGTTGAGAATACCACGCCGAGATAAATCATCTTTGGTTGGCAACCTATTCCTAAACAAGCGCCAAGCGAAAACCACAACCTTCAGAGGGATATCCTTTTGCCAGAGCATTTTCCCATCCACAAGAGTGCCAACCATCTGATGAGTAGTCTAAAAATTATACGCACTACGAACAGAGTAAATGTTTGATTTTTCCAGCTTCCATGACCACCTGTCTTGTTTGTCAACCTGCAAATTAACATTTTGAAGTAATAAACAAAGTTCCCTGCCTTCTCCTCTTCCCACGCAAACAACCCCCGCCTCCACTTCCACGCCTCACCATTTTCCTACCACCCCAACTGACACATGACAAACACAAATACCCCTTTGTCCACCGCAAGCTCAAATAATCTGCTAAACCTCTCCCTAAAAGACAACTCACCAAACCACACATCCGACCAAAAATTAGTTTGTTTCCCATCCCCCAGCGACTTACAGACATGATTACCAAACCACGACTCCCTCCACAAGGCAGCAATAGCACGCCACCAAGCAGAGGCATTCCGCCCTCCAAAAGCGTTCCTCCCTCCTCTCCGTACTTCGCCGACAACACCCTATACCACAAACTCTCCTTTTCAACCAACAATCTCCAACACCACTTACCTAATAATGCCATATTAAACTCTCTAATTCTCCTTACCCCCAAACCACCAACCTCCTTTCTCAAACAAACATAATTCCAGTCAACCCAAGTTTTTTTTTTGTGGTCGTCATTTCCCAAAAAAAAAACAATTTAAAATAGATTGAGATGATAC